>Ga0208495_1000041_pt1 | contig 90227 bp, 88 predicted proteins | sample CryBogmetaGMA14M_FD_184551 | JGI IMG/M metagenome (GOLD analysis project Ga0208495, IMG submission 184551) | Freshwater microbial communities from Crystal Bog, Wisconsin, USA - MA14M (SPAdes) | ecosystem: Environmental > Aquatic > Freshwater > Lake | place: Crystal Bog, Wisconsin, USA...
CGATAACAGACCTTCCCCAACCACCGGGATGATTGAGGCAACTCAATGGCAGGAAAAAATAAATACGAGTATTCCGTAAATGAAGTGCCGCCGATAGGACATTTGTTATTGTCGGCATTTCAGCATGTTCTGATCATGGTTGTCGCTATCGGCATACCTATAATATTTGCCGGTCAGCTCAACGAAACGCCGGAATTCACGGCTTCCCTTGTTACCTTTTCCATGCTGGCCTCGGGCATCGGCTCCATTATACAGGCACTGCGTTTGCCTTATCTGGGATCCGGTTATTTATGTCCGAATCTTTGCGGGCCCTCTTATTTAAGCCTTTCACTCACCGCGGCGTGGATCGGCGGCCTGCCTTTGATGCGCGGCATTACTATTGTCGCAGGTATTATCGAGATGTTTCTCGCGCCGGTCATTCAAAAACTTAAAAGAGTATTTCCGATATACATTGTCGGTCTTGTTGTCGCGCTGGTCGGAATCAGCATTATTCAGATTTCGGTTACATCGTTTTTCGGCCTTACTCTCCAAGGAGATGCCATCCGCAGTATAGATATTATCATCGGCGCTGTGTCCTTATTAATAATGGTTTTTTGCAATGTGTGGGGAAAGGGATTTGTTAAGGTTTATTGTCTGATCATCGGGATTTTCTCGGGCTGGATTTTTGCTCTGATACTAATCCCTGAATATTGGCAAAACCTTTTATCAGTCAAAAACAGTCCGCTTTTCGCGATGCCTCAATTTAGTGCGCTTCTTAACCCGATAGCATTCCATTTCAATCTGATGATTCCTTTGATTGTTATTGCCATAGGCAGCACTTTGAAAACCTTCGGTAATCTTCTTGCCGCGCAGAAGATGTCGGCGCCTGAACTTAATGAAGTTAATTTTGTGCCCATCCGCAATGGCATTATCGCTGACGGCCTGGCGACCACGATATCTGGATTGCTGGGCTCGATGGCGGTGGACACATCTTCCAGCAATATCGGCCTGGCCGGAGCTACCAAGGTGCTCAGCCGTTGGATTAGCGTTGTGGCCGGGGCAATTTTTATTGTGCTCGCATTTTTCCCGATGCTGACAAATGCTCTGGCCTATATTCCGAAGCCAGTTCTTGGCGCTTCGCTCATTTTTAGCGGATGTTTTATGATTTGCGCGGGGTTGATACAGATGCTGGATGAAAAATGGGATCAACGGAAAACCTTTGTGGTTGGCATTGCTTTATTTTTTGGGTTAAGTACTGCTTTTCTGCCTTCGCTCTATGCGCGCGCGCCAAAGATTATACAGACATTTTTTACCGATCCTTTACCGACAACAACGATTCTTGCTGTAATATTGAATCAAATTTTTAACCTTGATATTCTTTACAGAAAAATAAGAAAAATAGATTAGGATTTTTCATTCTATAAAATGTATGATGAGTTTGAAGAGCTAAACAAAATTCTACTGGAGATTGGTTAATTTGATTTACGCCTTACATTTTGTGATCAATATTTTATTGACATACAAGAGTGGCTTCCCTATACTTACTTCAAATGAAATAAGTTCTTATCATAAATAAATAACAAGGAGAGATTGTCACCATGAAAAAGTATTGTAGAAAAGAAAAGTTTAGAAGCGCTTCAATGATGCTGTTGTCAGTACTCTTTATCGGCATGACCTTTTTTATTATGAGTCCCGGGTTTGTATATGGGGAAGATAAAGGAACCATCGAGTGTAACAAGGAAACGGCAAAGACAGTTGTCCATGCGACGGCTTCCGGTTTGGGAGAAGTCCTCAAAGGTGTAAAGACCGAAAAACAGCGTGTTGACATGATACGTTCCTTTATTGCTCCAATACGTTTCTATTCCGATAAATCAGGGTACTTTTATGTCTATGATTTCAGCTGTCTTAATATTGCCCATGCAACCCAGAAGGATTTGCAGGGGAAGAACCTCTACGAACACAAAGATGGAAAGGGAAATTATGTCATTCGCGAGTTAAGCGCTACCGCAAAGAAAGGCGGCGGTTATGTTGAATTTTATTGGGTCAAGCCTGGTTCCAAAAATGAGTTTAAAAAACTGGGATATGTAGAACCTATTCCGGGAACAAACTATTTTATCGGGACCGGCGTGTATATGCCATAGTGGTATTCGAGCAAGTTTGAACCAACATAATTTATCATTGCGAACATCTTTACCAGTTTGGTTATTAATGGAAGAAAAAATATGATGTCATCGCGACGTGTGTCCTTCAGGTTAGCAACCCACCATAGGTATGCGACGTGGCAATCTTGAGTCATGCAGCTAACGCCTGAATGAAAGATGGGGGATTTAACAACTCTAATGCTTAAGGACAAAGTTTTCCTGGCTAACAGGTGTAAAGATAAACTGTAAGTCGTCCTTCCTGTAATCCTCATTTTTCAAATTTCCGATTTTATGCTAGATTACACTTAGTAAGTGTTATAAAAAAATAAATTTGTTGATTTATTGTTTAGCTCTAAACAAAATTTGTCCAGACTAATTAGAATCGGCAATGAATAAAAAGATTGAAAAACTAATAACATGAGTCAAAAGGAGACTTGACCCCTTTGCTTTAGTCCCGACACCGTTTCGCATTTGCGTTCTTTCTCAATCAATCAACGAACGCGCCGAGTTCTACATGGACTTAGTGCCTCAAAGTCACGGGGAATTGTAAGCATTGATCCGGTCTACGACATTTTGTTCAAGATTGCGATAAAAGAAGTTGTAGTCGTAATTGTGAAAGAAAGGCGCCTTATCGTAAGGTGATGCCAGATTTGCCTGGTTCGCGGGAGCCGGCAACGCTGAGGGATCGATGACCAATGCCCCGTCATTGTTTTGTGCTCCCGTGTAGTTGTTGATCTCGTAGGTGTAATCACCGGTATCGGGATCCAGGATGAAGGTCACAGGAGTAACTGTCCCCAGTTGACCTTTGTAGAACAGAGCTCCCAGATTTGCCGAAGCGGAGCCTCCAGAGGACTCGACTTCAGCGGGGCCGCTGGCCACCCATGTCAGCGGGTTCACGCTATAGGCATTCTTCTGGACGAGTCCAAGCATTGGCCCGGCCTCCGTCCAAGGGCCCGGATATGCCTGCGTGTTATAGGTAACGATGCAGCCCGTCAGTCTTGTGCTGGGAATGCCGCATATGCCAACCTGGGCCAGCGATTCAGGGTAGTTGTTCATGTCGTCGGAAGTCACCGACCAGCCAATCACATAAGCGGCTACCAGCAGTTTGCGAAGCGCTGGATCGGAAAACTTGTCTTGCAACAGCATGAGCAAGACGTTAGACCCCTGACTGTGGCCAGCCAGAATGAATGGGCGCCGATTGCCGTTCGCGTCTTTATTGAAGTGGGCCATGTAATAGTCGAAAGCGTTCGCAACATCCCTATAGGCCACCTTCAGGGCCGCATTCGCAGCGTCTGCGTTCTGGGGGGTGGTGGAATAGAGCAATGCCTTCAGCACATCGAGGCCAGAAGCTTGCTGATAATACGGGATGTACAGGTTCGTGCCCGCCTTGGCGAAGACCCCGGTTTTAGAGGTAATCTGAAACTTGATCGCAGTGTCGGCATAGGCTTGCGCCAGCGACTGATTCCAGGCGGGCGTCCAAGTTGAACCCAACGTACCCGTTGGCGCGCTGTAGGTCGTCGGATAGAAAAAGAGAACATCGACTGCTTGCGAGGCATTGGGAAGGGTTTCCCAGTTCTGCGCTTGTGAATAGTCGGTAGGGATTGCGGAAACGGTAGACGAATCGCCTACGCACCCAACGAACAACAACAGAACAAGGACGGAAAACGAAATGGCGATGCTTTGAATCACTTGATGTTGCGGGCGGCTGCGTTTTATAAGACATTGCTTATTCATGGTTGAATTATAGTAAGCCCGGTCTTGTATGTCAAGGAAATATTGTAACAAATTGTAGTGTGAGGCACCAATGATAGTGTCGGGGTACATTGGGACATCCGTACTTTTGAGAAATCTGCTCACAATAATTCGAATCACGGATATGAACCACAAAGCAAGCTTTGAAAACAGATTTTGCTTCGCGGGATCAATTCAGCTTACAGGCATTAATGTACCGCGTTTTTAATATTTGAGTTTCATTGATTCGACTAACGCTTCCTGTAGTCAATAAAACCGGGAACAAACTATTTTATCGGAACCGGCGTGCATATGCCATAGTGGTAGTCGCGCTGATTTGAGCGGTAATCATCACTTAAATTCCAAATTGAAAACACTTGACTTGTAGATGTAGTCAATACAAGCATAATTTATTTATCCGGCTCAAACTGATTTTTTGCCGACCAAAATGACGGTAGATGGCGCATCAGATACAGAAGGCTTTTGCGGTGCTCCCAGATGCGTCCGCGGAATTTTCTGCGCCAGGCAGTATCGGAATAAAAACGTTTAACATGCTCATTATAGAGATGGTCGAGCTTTTCCGCGGATTCAATTTCCTTCGGGACAAAAACAAAATTAAGACAATTCATCAGACGCCAATCTTCATTGAAAGTTCCTTCCTTTCGAATGTTTGACCACAGAGGTGCGCCGGGGAAGGGTGTAAATTTTGCCATATTCATATCGTCGAGTCCAAGCGAAATAATAAAATCGGATGTGCGCTTAATCGATGTCTCCGTTTCTCCGGGCAGGCCCATCATAAAAAGACCTTTGGAACGAAGACCAGCAGCATGGATACGCTGCACTGTATCGCGCACATCATCGAGCGATACTCCTGTTTTGTGACGCGCAAGCATCTGCGGATCGGCCGATTCAATACCTAAAGAAACCATCAAACAGCCGGCATCCTTAAGCATTTTGAGCAAATCGTCATCAGTATAGCCCACACGCACTGCGCAGTTGAAATTAATCCCAAGTGGCTCACGGGCAAGCTTTTCGCAGAGTTCGACAATCCGTGGCCGGTTGGCTGTGAACAAATCATCATAAATATTAATATGCCGGACACCGAATTTTATCCGCAAATGTTTCATTTGCTCGTAAATATATGATGCTGAATTATAGCGAAAACCCTTCTTAAAAACGGAGCGGTCGCAATAAGAACACTGAAACATGCATCCACGGGACGTAATCATTGTCGCTCCTGGTGTCTGAATATAACTGAACAGGGGCAAGTGGTAGTCATAAGGAAACCCTTGGAGCTTTTCGTAGGCAGGGAAAGGTAGAGAATCTAAATCAGCAATTAGTGGTTGTGGTTCATTGGTAATCACCTCTTCTTTCCGCCGCCAGATAAGCCCTTTGATGCCAGCAGGACTATCTCCCGCACATAGTTGTGCCATTGTGATTTCGCCTTCACCGGCAATTAAATAATCAAAGGCCGGATAATCTTCCAGAAGTTTTCCTTCCAGGGCGGAAACATGAACTCCGCCGCAAACGGTTATCATATCAGGGGATTGTTCTTTGAGTTTCATCGCAAGATCGGCAGCATCAGGGAAGGAAGAAGTTGTGGCGGAAAAACCGACTATCTGTGGGTGGTAATTAAGAATTACTTTTACTTGCATGGCAAGATCAAATGTTGCCTGCGGCCCCAGGCAATCATAAACAAAAACATCATGCCCCTGCTCTATCAGATATGCCGCAATAGAGAGCAATCCCTGCGGGACCATACGATTGGCAATATCGGTAATATCGCGCTTCCCGGGGAACCAGTTAAATCCACGTGGATGTACAAGGACTATTCGTTTTTTCTGCTTTGATGAGAACATTGCTATTTATTCCGTAACAGCTGCAACCAGTGTCTGCCTGCCTGCCGCGTGATAGTTACAATGAACAAGGAAAGCCGATGGGCAGCTAAGCATTGCCCGCGCCAGTCCGTAAGCAGTAGCTGTCGGATGTATACCGCAATGTGGCAGATAATCTTCCACTTTCCAACCTTGGTCTTTGAAGAATGAATGATCAATATCGGTCAGGCGAAATCCCGGCAGAACGATTTTTTGTTTATTCGGTTTGCCGATCAATTGGCCTGCAATCTTTTCGACATCGCTTAAAATATTTTCAGGGGAAGATAAATGCTGTTGCACTTTGGAGTTATGGTCAAGTTCGACAGCCAAAATATTTCCGATCTTTTTACCGCTAGTTTTCCCGAGCAGGAGCCATGAGGAACCTTCTCCCATAGGCATGGAGCGGTGATTATCCGGCCTTAAATCCATGCGCTCGCGATAGTCCTCTGCCGTGGGGGTAAAAACATCGCAGCCGCCGACAAGAGCCATCTCAATCTCGCCGCGCTCCAGGTAACTTTGCGCCAGCCAGAGCGCCGACTCAAAAGACAGTTCTTCCTGAGAGACAGTCAGCACAACTCCTTTGATCTCGCTAACCTTCGCCAGAAAAAAAGCAGCGGCATTACTCACGGAATTGGCAAACTGATTGGGGCGGGGAAAGCCTCCTTCGTGCTTAAAAACTTGTGTAATAAAAGGCAAAATTTCATCAACATTGCCCAAGCCTGTGGCCAGAAATATTCCAATCTTTTTATCTTTTAAGTCCCCTGCCGGTACACTTTTCAGGCAAGCTAAAGCGCCACAGCAGACCAGTTTAATAAATCGTCCTGCGCGCCGCATCGGCTGGCCCATAATTTTTTGTACCAGATCATCGGGGCTAAGAGGTAACTTTGACTCATCCCAGGCAGAATCGAGATTAGGCGTCAGAGGCGGACCAAGATAACTTGCCGCGACGACCGGTATGGAAGAAACGAGCTTGTTTTTATAATTCATTGTTGTGCTCATACTTATTTCTCATAACTATATAACTCGTACACGTTCCGCCGAAACCGAAGAAGGTGAACAGGTAAGCGCCGTCCTTTGCGGGAATGTTAATCTGAGAGGGAGCAAATCCTAAGTCGGGATCAATTTGCGTAAAGCCGAAACTCTTAGGCAGCATGCCTTCCTCCAGACAGGAAAGCCAAAGAGCTGTTTCCACGGCGCCTGCTGCTCCAAGGGTGTGCCCAATGGCGCCTTTGAGTGAAACAACAGGTGGTAAATTATCGCCAAACACATTGGTCAGCCCCCGTCCTTCAGAAAGATCGTTGTCTCTTGTTCCGGTACCGTGAGCCTTGATTGCCACAATTTCCGCGGGCGATATTTCCGCGGCAGTCAATGTCTGCCCGATAACATTACCGGCCAGCTCGCCATCGACACCGGCTGATGTCAGGCTATTGTTGTCATTAAATAAATAACCCCCGGCAAACCTGTACGTTGACTTCCTTTTGCTGCTTGATGAACTTGCTTCCAGTATCACGGCAGCAGAGGCTTCCCCGATTTGCATGCCGGAACGGTTGGCGCAAAACGGACGGCATTTTTCGTCATCGTAAAGAAGCAAGCTGGCAAATCCCTGCAAGGTCAAATTCAAGAGTGGTTCAAACCCGACAACAATCGCTCGGCGGATTTTTTTTTGCTCAAGCAGTTGTGCCGCGACAACTAAGGCGTGTGAACTCGACACACAGGCCATGCTGAACGTCATAATCATACCGTTTATGCCGTACTTATTGGCTATGGCATCGGCCACTTCACCGGGGCCACGGTTGCGGCAGGCAATCGGTGGCGATTCTTTGCCGGGATTTTGCCGCACAATTTCAGTAAATTCATATTCATTGCGAATGAAAAGTCCTCCCGTAGTTCCCACCAATAAACAGGATTCGGAAATTTCGGCAGCCGTTAGGTTGGCGCGGCTGAATGCTTCTGTAAGGGCGCTATCAATCATTGCCCACGCCTTTTCCAGCGGGTTCCCGTTATAAGCAATTTCAAAAGCTTTCAATTCGCGGTTGATCAAATGGGAAGAAGTGCAAAAATCCCCTGCCAGGACTTTTCCTGTAATCAGATTTTTTGCAGATTCCCGGGCGCTCCACCCCAGAGTTGTAACGGCGCCCCAACCGCGAATATCAATATTGCGTTTGGTCACTTTTTAACCTTTGGCGCGCTGATAACAAAATCGGCCAGCGAATCAAATGATTGCATCGCTTTAGCCGCTGTTGACGCGTTTTTTAATTCGACGCCGAACTGAAACCGCAGCTCCATGGCAATTTCCATCGCATCGAGCGAGTCGAGCTTCAAGGGCCCGGCTCCACCGATAAAAGGAACATCGGTTGGTACATCTTCGGCCTTGACGTCTTTGACTTCACACGCCTTGATCACCAACTCCTTAAGCTTGAAAATCAATTCGTCTCTTGATGCCACATTTAACTCTTTAAAAGCTTCATTTAAATCCATTTAATTCTCCTTCCCGCTATATAGAAACAGATTCCTGAAAACAGTGTCAATACAATTAATTTGGGCAAAATTGTGCCAAAGGCCGCGTCGCGTAAAAAAATATCCAGATACGCCTGATGCGCCCAATACATCGGTGAAATCATTGCCAGTTTTTTCATCACCAGTGGCATTACAACATGGGGCACCATGATACCGCCGAACACTCCCATCAATATGGCTCCGGTTGCCGCAAGAGTCGAAGACTGCTCAGACGTTCTTGCCAGCGCCGCAACCCCGACACCAAAGCCGGTTGCCGCCGCGGCAACAATTACTGTCACTGGTATCAAATACCAGGGATGCTCTCCTAAATGAAAAGGCATCCCGACAATTTTCGGCATCAGATAAACGCCGACCAGCAGCATTAAAACAAATTGAATTAAATTAATCAAATAATAAGGGATAACTTTTCCCAATGCAATCATTTTAGCATTTACCGGATAAGTAAAAACGCGCTGCAGAGTGCCGTCGTTCTTTTCCTTTAAGAAACCAATGGACATAGGAACGGCAATAAAAAACATAGCGAATATCGCGTAAGCCGGAACACTTTGTTGGAGAGGGCTGGGAAATTCCCTGTTCGGTTTTGTCTTTTCGACAAGAAAGTTGGAAACGACAGCTTCCAGATTATCGATATCCATGACAACCTCAACAGTTAAACTGGTAAGAAGTGAACGCATCGCTATTTTATAGCCGGTATCAAGAACCGGATCAAACTGGATTTCTACAGGCTTTGTTCCGTCATCAAATCCTTTAGGAATAAAAATTACTGCCTGCGCTTTACCGTGCTCAAAAATACGGTCATTGTCCATGCCGGGCGGCCGTTCAATAAGCATAATCAATTTATTGGATTTAATTTTCTCTTCCAGCAAAAGTGCCTTGGGCGAGCCGCTTTCATTTTCCAGAACTAACTGAATCTGACGGCCGGTTATTTTATCAGTATAGACACCTTTTATTGCCAGCGATAAAAAGAAAATCAGCGCCACCGGCATAAGAAATAAAAGAAGAATTGTCTGCCGGTCTCGCAGCAGAATTAGCAATTCTTTGCGAATCAGTTCTTTTAACTGTCTGGAAATAAAATTACCTTTACTCGTCACGCAACCCTCTACCAGTCTTTTCTAGAAAGAATTTTTCCAGATTATCAATTTCGTTCATATTTCCATTAAATATAGCCGAGCCTTTATCCACTAATGTTACTCTGCTGCACAAACGCTGCGCCTCATCCATAATATGCGTGCAAAGAAGAATGGTCATACCTTCAGCATTGAGTTTGGATAATGTTTCATAAATGTGGTGACGACTTTGCGGGTCAACTCCAACCGTGGGTTCATCCAGCAGAAGAAGCTTTGGTGAATGCAAGAGCGCTACCGCCAGATTCAAACGCCTGAGCATCCCGCCCGAGTAGGTATTCACATACTTTAGCGCGTAAGATGAAAGCCCTGTTTCTTCCAGAATTTTCTCTGAGCGATCGTTTATTTCACGCGCCTGCAGACCTGCCATTGTGCCAAAGAATCTCAAATTTTCCATCGCCGTCAGGGTTGTATATAAAGATATTGGTTGAGGGGCATAGCCGATCGACCTTAGCGCGTCTTGATTTGGCATCACATTTCCGTAAATAGCTACATTGCCTGACATAACCCGTAATTGCCCGGTAATGATCCGCATCAAAGTGGTCTTGCCCGCGCCATTGGGTCCCAAAAGCGCGTGCATCTGGCCATCCGCTACCGACAGAAAAAAATCATGCAGAGCATAAGCCGATTCTTCGGGAATTGTTTTTCCCGGCAATAAACCATACGAAAAAGTTATGCTGGAAATTTCCAGAGCATTCATGCTTTGAGCTTCCTGACAACAATATGAAGTTCTCTGAAAAGAGCTTCTTCGCGACCCGCGCAGATCAGCATCAGCCCGCCTGCTTTACTGAAATTATCTTCGGAATTACCTCTTTGTTTGACGATGCGCGCCGAAACCACGGCAAACTCACGCCATATATCGCCTATCGCGGTCATTTCCTGCGATAAACGCTTAAGGTCATCCGAGCCGAAAAGCTCGGCTGCCTCCTGCAAAAACGCCGCATACATGAAACGGAACCCGGCGCCGCCTGTTCCTATCTCCTCTTGCATGCGGACAATATTGGCCAGGTGCCGGCAGGCTTCATCAAATCCCAATTTTTGCGGACTTGCTATAATCCTTTTAGCAAGAAAACGCATGCCCCGAATACCGAAGATGGGTATGGGAATGCGCAGCATCATATTGCAGGTGTCTTTCATGCCCTTGATACAGGCTTTTTTAATATCAGGATTTTTCGGAACTGATGCCGGGTAATACATAAAGCCGTGCGGTTCCAGCGGGCCATGGGCAAAGCGCGCCCGTTCCAAATCGTCCGTCAAGCAATCCACCGGATGTTCCAGCACCGGATCGCTCACGCGGAATCCGCCTTCAATTTCCCTCAGCGCGATTAAATTATGTCCGTTGAATTGAAAGCGGAACCGATTGGGAAAATAAGAAAGCCAGTAGATATTTGTTGTCAGCCCGACAATTTTTCCTTCTTTGAGCAACTGGCGCAATTCATCCATGCCTTTTTGCGGATTACGGAATCGTTTGGTGATAAATTTAGCTCCCAGGCGTTTTCCCGCCTTTTTGAAAACACTTCCGGGCAAACCGCGGAAAGTGGTAATCGGCAAACCGACCATTTTTACAAAAAACAGATGCCCGAAAAAAATACCGCTGCCGATGCCGAAAATCATCGGCTCTGAGATTTCCACTCCTTTTTCCCTAAATAAGGCGGAGGTTACGCCGCTTTCGCAATGTGCCGAATGGTGATGCACAAAAGGCTTTCCGCCCGCTGTTATTTCCATATCCATTAGTGATGGTTACCTTCCTTGTTGATTGATTTGGGAACAGTTTTTAATTCTTGGCCGGATACAGCCAATGCTTTGGCGTAACGATCCAAAACCGATAATTTAAGTTTGGCAAAAATCTCCGGGCGGAGATGCCTTTTAACGCGAAACGTCGCTATGCCTGCAGTTTTGGCCAGGATTTCCGGCGTCATCTGCCGCCGTTCCATATGATAACAAAGCGGGCTTTTAAATCCATTAAGTACGGCTTTTCTGGTTTCTTCCAGATTTGCTGCAAGTTCTGCCACAGCCAGACTATTGAAGACTTCTTCAGCACTCCAACCCGTACTCGGAATAATGACATATTTCCCTTCATCATTGAGAGCATAGCAAGCGCGTTTTTCACCTTCATAATAAGTAATATCCTGCGGAACTTCATTTGTTTTCATCGTCAGCTCCTGCTGATAATAATGATTTTTATTGTTGAAACTCCAATTCCGCGAAGCGGATGGTACAATGCCCGCAGTTTGTTTTGGAGTTCATACCTGTGATTCTTCTTATACTAAAAGTAACAAGGCGCAAAGTAAATTCTGATATAATAATTAGTTGTTGTTATTATTAATCTTTTTGTCAAGAAATGGTTCAAAATGATTCCATTCAAAAGGATGCTGGCGGGCCATTTGTTCCAATTGGTCCGCGTAAGTCTGTGCCGAGGCCAGCACTGCATTTTTACGGTCTTGCCGGGATGCGGCTAAAACCTGCCGTCCTCGGGATACGACGATATGATATTTTCCGGGAGACTTCTGGTTAACAAAAAAAGTCATCAGCGGCGCCCCCGACATTAAGGCAAACAAATGCGGCGTATCGGGAAGTTGTACCTCATGCCCAAGGAAATTAACTTTAACTGATCGCTGATCTCCCCAGAGACGGTCCCCTGTCATGGAAACAATTCCACCTTCACGCAGGAAATTGATCCCTTCCAGCAGGGCAAAAGGAGAGCTTTCTTTCTCTGATGTGGCCACAATTTTTACCCCGCTTTGGGCCAGTTTGTCTTTGTGGATGCGCTCGACCTGCTCTTTGTGTTTGGTCCCCAGATAAAGCATAATGGGCAGTCCTTTGCGGCTGAGCATTTCCGCGGCCAGTTCCCAGTTGCCGATGTGCGACATGACGATAATCGCGCCCGTCTTTCTTTCCACTGCTTCGTCCAGATATTCCCAGCCTTCTTTGGTAAATTCAACCTCGTCTTTCCACTTGGCCACAAAACGGTGAGTATAGACATTGGTGAAGTTATGATACTGTTTCCATACACAATATAAATGATAGAAAAAGCTTCGTCCGGGAAAAAGAGCCCGGTAAAATTTCAGGCTGTGCGCGACACGCACAGGGAAAAAGAAAAAGTATCCCGTGGCAATAAACCAGGAAAAGGTGCGAAAAAACCACACGCCCAGACGATGAGAAAAATAAACTGCTACTTTATAAGAAAATTTTTTCATAAAAATATATGAATCCTTGAGCCATAAGCTTAAGCCTTCTTTCCTACAAACCACTTCTCCTCCACACCGGCTGTAGGTGAGGTGAAAACTTCAACTGAAAGGCCGGATGCGGCCATGGAAAAGGCGATTTCTTTTTCCTGACGAAACCTTTCCTGCATACTTGTCAGCATTAAGCGGATTTTTTCCATCCAGCGTTTCCAGGGGACTTTTTTATCCGAAGGGATAGTTGCCCGGATAAGCAGAGTCCCACCTGTTTCCAGCTTTTCATAAATGTGCTGAAAAACAAGACGCAATTCTTCATCATTAATCAAATGCAGCATATCCAGCATCAGCACATAATCAACTCTGCCTTCAACTTCCGGAAGATCGGGGGCGCGGCCAACTTGCACATTACCTCGCGCACCTATGGCATGGTTAGCAATAAGCACGCGCTCCTCATCCGGCTCCAAGCCGAACACCCGCGCCTGCGGATAAATTTCCAGAAGCCAGGTTGCCGGAATTCCATACCCGCAACCGATATCAATCATCCGTCTTGGATTCTGAACATATTTTTGCAATTCGGCAAACATTGGATCAATCATAATTTTAAACCGGGCGAAAACGCGCGGATAGCCGGGCAAATGCCGGTAACGCAAGACCGTCCGCCGCAAATGTTCTTTTGAACCAATCACAAATTTGCCTGTGGGATATGGAAACGGAGCAAATATTTTTTTCATCAGGGTAGGTAGGACAAAATATGCCCCGATTAAAGAATAACCGATACCTAAAAAAGAAACTATCCCGATGCTGCGCAAAAGCGCGTGGTTGGCAAAGATCAGAACACCAAAACCGATCAATGTGGTAAAAGCCGCCAGAAACATGGCCAATTTGATTGTATGCATGGCCGGGGAATTGTCATCAGGGTAGCGCTGATACGTGCAGATGTAATAAATTGTATAATCAATTCCCATGCCCATAATTACAATCCACAGCATAATGCCGGGGATATCCAAAGGATGGCTGATAATTTTCAACGTCCCCATAGTGGCGGCAAGAGCGAAAGCCATAGGTGCAAGGGCAGCAAGCGATAATTGCCAGTCCAGAAAGAATAGAAAAATTACCAGAACCAAACCAATACTGGTGATAAGAGCAATTTCCAGGAAAAGATTCTTAAGAAAATCGCTTAGCCTTTTGTTGAATAAATCGGCATCAAATATTTTGGCGATGCCCGTTGAATGAATAAGGAAGAAAAACTCTTCCGCATTATATTTTTTACCAGTGCCAACAAGACTCAATTGAGTGTAGCCGGTTTGACCTTTGACAATTCCCAAAATTCCGAAATATTTTTCCGGTATTTCCACAGAGCCGATATTCTTTCCGGTAATTGTCCGCCAAAAAGGTTCAAATGCACCAGGGGCAAATCCATTTTCTTTTGCCGCCGCGGTCAAATTCTTTTTTAATTTAGATACGCGGTCTTTTGTCCAGAACTTCTGCCAGTCCGCCAGATTTTTTTGCGCGGCCTGCGCCGATGGAAAAAGTACCGAAGGGAGAAAAACGCCGGATAATTTTTCTTTAGCGATGTCGCTGGCCATCAATGCCATTAATTGTTCATTATTCTTTTGCAATTGCTCCATTGTCTGTGCTTCAAGCAGCACATAGCATTTACCGGAAAGGTTCCCCCAGATTTCTTGGATCTTTTTATCGGCGGTGATTGTATCCGCGCTCATGGAATTCATGGCCTGCAAATCGACATTAAAAACAGGTTTGGCAAAAAACAGCATCATCAAGCCAAAGATAATCGCGGCTATTAATTTCCACTTTGCGGGAGCGGCAACAGCTTTAATCGCGTTGAACAAAAAGCGATTTGTTTTGCGCTTTGTCGGAGGCATCGCCGGAAATATTTTCGGGAAAACAAAGTGAACAAAAAGAAGAGCGAAAGTAACACCGAGCGCGGAAAATACGCCAATTTCCGCCAGAATTTTAAAGTCGCTGATAAAAAGCAGTAGAAAAGCTCCGACGGTTGTCAGCACAGCCAGCAATTCCGCCGACCAGACTTCCCGTGCCACCTTCTTCCCATCAGTGGCATAGGGTTGATCAAGAAAAAGCAGGTAGGTAATACCCAAGTCAACTGTAAATGCCATAATCGCTCCGCCAAAACCGACCGCCAGCATCGACATGGATTTAAACAAAAAAGAACAAACGCATAAAGCCGCGATTGCTCCTACCGTCGATGGCAGGAGTGCCAGTAAACCAATGAGAGGACGGGGAAAGGCAAAGATAAGCAGCAGGGCTATGCCCAGCGTTGTTAAAATTATGGCAAGCCTTGTATCACGTTTGGCAATGGTTTCGTTATCCAGCGCGGCACGATAAGCTCCCACAGAAGTCAGAGAGTATTTGCCGCCTGCTGAATCTCGACTCATTAATTCTTTTTCACTCTGTTTTATGAGCAGATCTATTTTGGCTGCGGTTGTCGTATCTGTTCCTGAACCGGAAATTTTTGCGATAATCAGAGCGTGTTTGCCGTCGGCAGAAATCAGTTGATTGCGATAATATTGAGCCTTATTTGACGGAAGCAAAGCGGACATTTGCCGCAGAATAATACCGGAGATACCCAGAGGATCTTTAGCCATCATTTCGGCACGTCCGATCCCCTCAAGTTGCTCCAGACTCTGCCTGTTTTGCGCCATAGCTTCTCTAATTTTATTTGTTTCCAAAAGAGGCTGAATTTTTTGATCAAGCTCTGCGGCATTGAGCAGCAACGGAAAATTGACATTAATGTATGCGATAAGTTCAGGAAAGTTATTAGCCTCATCCTCAATACCTACTTTGGCAAAAAGGCCGCTTTCATTGAGCTTATCTGTAAGGAAAGATGCAGCGTCAATCAGTTTTTCACGATCATCAAAAGATTGCCCAAGATCAATAAACAATTTATCTTGAATGGGCAAATGGCTGATAACCTGGCGGGCTGAATCCAGCACCGGATCGTTTTGCGGAATCGATTCCAAAATATCTGTTTCGATTTTTAAATGCTCTGTTTCCCAGACAAATAGTAAGCCAACAATGATGGCAGTAATGAGGACAAGGAACCATTTTATTTTGTATTTACGTAACGGCATGCAAACCTTTAAACTTATGGAGTTATTTGTAAATAATAATGTCTTTCATAAAACATATTTCCCCGGTACTGGCAAGCTGAAAACTTATACCTGCTCATCGAGGAATCCCATACTTAAAATTTAATAATTACAGATGGGGAAAGGCAAATCATTATTAATCTAGCGCCGGGAAAATATGCGGGTAAAAATCAATCGGGCAAATGTTTGTGAGTTGCGCAGGAAATCGACAAACGGCCGGAAGTGCGATACTCTTTTACCATCAGGATTATAGACTACACGTACCGGAGTTTCGACTACCTTCATCCCTTTTCTTCTGGCCATAACCAGTATTTCCACTTCAAATTGAAAGCGCCTTGCTTTGGCAGTAAGTAACATTGCCTCCGGCAGAGGATAAAGCCTCATGCCGCTTTGTGAATCGGAAAAAATTGCACCGCCTGCTGCCCATACCCAAAAATTGGAAAACTTTCGCCCAAATCGGCTGGTCCAGGGAATATGAGAGCCTTCAACACCTGCCATGCCTTCCCGCGCGCCGACAACAATAGCACGTTTGCCTGCGGGTATTGCTTCAATGAGGCTTAATGCATCTTGTGGATAATGCTGCCCGTCGGCATCGATTGTAATTGCCCAATCGGCAACAACCGAGGCTGCGGCAAATCCAGTCATTATGGCCGCGCCTTTTCCAAGGTTTAGCTGGTGCCGCAGAATTTGAATACCAGCTATTTCTTTAATCTGGTCATAAGTAGTATCGGTTGAGCCATCGTCAATAACAAAAATGGGAAAGTGCAAGGCCTGCGCGTCCTTGACAACCTGCGCCACAGTCGCGGCATGATTGTAAACTGGAATAATAAAAGCAAAATGATCTTTTTTATTTTTAATACTCATACCAATGATTGAGGCAGAAATGCCACTCCCCAAGTTCCCGGCCCCATATGCGCGCCGGAAGTCAAAGATAAAGGCTGCAAGAGAATCTCAGCAAGGGGGTACTGCTCCTTTAATATCGGTTTGATCGTTCCTTCTACCCAATCCTGATTATCGGAGTATTCCAGCATTATGAGCGCGCTGGAATCTTTTTTTAATGTTGCGCCCAGTTTTTCCAGCGCCAATTTTATCTGTTCTTCCTGATTTCGAACTACGCCGACTTTTTTTACTCCTTCAGGCTGTGGAGATATTACCGGTTTCATTTTCAACATGTCGCCGAAAAAAGCGCTCGTCTTGGATAGTCTGCCGCCTGCCGCTAGATATTCCAATTTGTCGAGAAATACGTATTCCTCGCAATTTTTTACCGCTTTTTGGGCAAACTCACAGGTCTTTTCCAGATCGTTTGTTTGTGCCAGATATCGGGTACATGCTAAAGCTATTGTCCCTAATCTTCCAGATGCCGCGCCGGTATCAATGACCAGAAGCCTGTCTTGCGGATCATGTTCTTTCTTCCACTCAAGAACTACCTGGTAATTGCCGGTATATATGGACCCGACACATAAATATAATACCTTTTCATGACGTAGTAGCACACTTGCGTAAAACTGATGCCGCTCATAAACGGAAGCCTGTGCTGTCGAAACCTTCACCCCCTGCCTCATCGCCAGGTATAGCTCCTCGGGATGTAAATACGTTTCAGGCAGACACTTTTCACCAACATTGATGTAGCTGTTGAGGAGAGTCAGGCTGTATTTGCTGGCATCCTGTCGTGTCACAGATCCTGCCGCATCGGTCATGATGTGCAATGCCTGACCGGTATTTGGATGCGTAAATTCATTAATTTGGGAAGCCAGGTTGTCATCTTCCCAATTAATCACGTTACCGAGCTCGGCCATCTGAGACTTAATCTTTTCTCTGTCTTCAGTATGAAGATGGACTTTGTAAAAATCGCCATCAGGAATGATAATAACACTTTCTTCCGCGCTGGTAATTCGCTGTAGTTCATCCCGGGAATAATCGGGAGCTTTAACGACAAAATCAACGCAATATCCTGATTCCGTATTTTCCTGAAATGATGGTAATATCTTTAATCGATTTTTAAATGTTTCAGTAACCGGACGATAATCATCCGGAAGTCCGGCTAGAGTCCGGAAAAATCCTTCGAAAAAAATATACATACCCAGGGCGCCTGCATCAACGACACCGGCCTTTTTTAATTTGGGTAATAGTTCATAAGTTTCATGAACGGATTTTTCCAGGTGGCCCAGGATGGCATCAACTGTTTTTCGATCAGAACTTGTACCGTTTCGCCCCAGCGCACCTGTGAGAACATCAAAGACACTCAGCATTGTTCCCGGCAGTGGATCACTCACCGCCTGCCATGCCCTGGCACTACCTTCTTTGGCGCACGCTGCCAGATCAAAAACTGTTTCCGCAGTGTAAAAAGCGGAAAAAAATCGTGAGGCAATATTACCGGAATTACCGCGTGCTGATAAAAGAAGTTGATGAATAACTTTTTCTTTTGGCTGACTGGAACCGCGCAGTGGAGTAAGGCTGATTGAAAGATTTCTTCCGGTGTCTCCGTCGGCGATCGGGAATACGTTGATCGAGTCGAGCAAATACGACCAGGCAGCCACACGTTCAACGCCGGCAACAAAAGATTTTGAGAGAGAGTTTTCCATTTGTGGCTTCAATTTAGCATTCTCAACTTTACAATTCTTTAGTAGCCCAGTGCAGTACGGATGTCCTGCGGAATACTGAATAGCGTTTCCATCTCCGGAGTTTTTACCGTCACTTGTTCCGTGCGGCCGCGGGCGCAGATCTTGCCATCTATTACTTTCCGAATTTCAAAATCAACAACAAGTTTTACATGCGCATCGATAAGTGTCGCCTTGCAAATGATTTCATCGCGGTGGCGCAAGGGGAAAATATGTTTTGTAGAAGTACGAATTATGGGGAAAATTAATTGATGCCGGTCATAATAGGAGTAGAGATCAACGCCGTTATGCTCGAATAGCGCTGCTCTTGCCATTTCAAAATAGTTGAGATAATTGCCGTGCCAGACTATTTGCATCGGATCAAGGTCAAAAAATGGCACGCGGATGTTTATTTCAAAGCTCTTTGTTTTTTCTTTCATTGTTTAGTCCTGAAAAGGTCTGAATAACGAATTGCCGCGCACATGCTTTCGATGTCTTTATCCAATGGCCTGTCTGCCAGAACCGGCGCACTGACAAGCCTTATGTTTTTCAGTGCCTTGGCCAGAAGCGGCCTTAAACCTGTGTTATCTCTTATGTCACAAGCCTGAGCTGCCGCGAGCAAATGGATAGAGATCACTCGTTCAGTAAGAGTGCAGACCCTTTCGGCATCGCGCGCCGCGATGGTTCCCATGCTGACCTTATCCTGATTATGTGATTCTGTGGAGCGCGAAAATGATGCCGCGGGCATTGTTGCCTTCAACGCTTCGGCGGTCAACGCGGAAGATGAAATGGACATGGCTTTAAAGCCGTGATGCAGGGTTATCTCACCCGCCGGTTTCCGCACCAGATCACCCGGCAGCCCTCTATTTGAATTCGGATTAACCAACAGCATTACCTGGCGGTCGCACATGTCGGCAGCAGATGCCAGCGCGGCTTTGAGCCCGTCCATGGCAAAAGCGATATGCCCGCCGTAAAAATTACCGCCCATCAGCACGGAGCCTGTGGTCGGATCAAAAATGGGATTATCGTTGGAGGAATTGGCTTCAATTTCCACCCATTTTTCAATCCAGGCAAGGCTGTCATATAAAACTCCCAGCACCTGAGGCGCGCAACGCAGCGAATAAGGATCCTGCAAAGTTTCCAGGGTATTATCTTCGAGTTGACGCATTGATACTCTGGCTTGTAGAAGCTTAGTGATTTGCGCGGCAACAAACACCTGACCCGGAAATGGTTTGGCCTCTGATATTACCGCATGGTAATGATGGGCATTTCCCTTCATCGCGTGGACACTAAGCGCTGTCGCGTATATGGCGGCATTCAAAATGCGCCATGCCCGATCCACGGCCAGAGCGGCGATACCTGTCATTGTAGTTGTGCCGTTTACCATAGATAGTGGTTCTTTGGGCAGATAAGTGTAAGGTTTAAGACCGGCCTTTTTCAGAGCCTTTGCCGCAGACATTATCTCTTCCTGATAAAATACTTCGCCCCCGCCCGCAAGACACGCTCCGATATAAGACATCGGGGTTAAATCGCCGGAGGCGCCAACCGATCCTTCGCAGGGAACAACTGGAGTAATCCCGCAGTTAAGAAAATTTGCCAATTGTTTAAGTAATCCAATGGACACTCCGGAATAGCCGCGTGCCAGACAAATAATGCGGCACAACATCGCTGCCCTTGTTTCCTCAATCCCGATAGGATTTCCCGTGCCGCACCCGTGAAAACGAAAAATATTGACACCGTTTTGCATGGCGGCATTCAAGGACATGCGCTTCCCGCATGATTTACCGTAGCCTGTAGTTACTCCATAAACGGCGATGCCTTTTTGCATAGAGTCCATGAGCATTTTCTGTGTTCTTTCCATCATCTTTACAAATTTGCCGGTTTTACTTATCTGCACAGATACCCCGTCTCGCGCTACGGCAATAATATCATTCAAGCTGACATTGCCGCCATCGATGACCACGGCGGCCTTGTTGCTAATTTCTCTCATCAGATAAACATCCCCCTTCATTACTGGCGCACCCGCTGTTTGTAAGTACCATCGAGCTTTTCTTTTTCCATCACATGTTTCAACAACTTGAACATTTTATAATTTTGCGGCTCTTCTTCATAAAACTTGTCCCACGCATAATAATAAAGCGATTGCAATTGATCGGGTGTCAGTAATTTTGGTTGAAAAACAACTTTCCCGCAAGTGTAATCGTTCCAATCGTAAGAGAAAATTCTTTTGGCGTTATGCATATCATCAAATGTTCTAGTATGCGGGAAAGGCGTGAGTACTGTAAATTCCGCCATATCCAGCTCGACCTCCAGCAGGAAATCAACCAGCTTTTTTATGTAATCTTCATCATGGTAATCAAGCCCCAGCAGAATGCTGCCTTCCACGGCAATGCCGTAATCGTGGTAGCGTTTAATGCGGTCACGGATGAAATCAGAAGAATCGAAAATTGCCTGATACACAAACCAGGCGCCGGCCTGAGCGGCCAGATCAAGCACCTTATCGTCATTTTCAATGGGATGGCAACACCACTTCTTTTTAAGCGGGATCATTTCTTTGAACAACTCCATTTCCCATTTTTTATCCTGTGCCAGAGAATTATCCACTATGAAAAGCCTGTTATTGTCAATGCTGGCCATTTCTTCAACTACTTTATCAAAAGGGCGGGGACGGAAACTTCTGCCTCCCAGAAAATTAACGCAGCATGGATAACAATTGAACCGGCAGCCACGGGACGCGTGCACCAGATCGACCATCTGGACACCGCGATAATTATACATTTCGCGATTAAGAATGCTTCGCCTTGCCGTCCCGACACTTTCAATTGCCGGAAAATTCTGCATGTAGTTATAAACTTTTTGCAGTTTGCCTGCTTTAAAATCGGCAAATACCTGCTCCATCCGGCCTTCCGCCTCGCCCAGAAATACCGCGTCGGCATGCTCCGCGGTTTCTTCGGCATGCAGCATTGTGGCGATACCGCCAAAGATGACCTTAACGCCTTTTTGCCGGAAGGTATCGGCAATTTCCCAGCCGCGTTTGATCTGAGCTGTCAGCATTACGGAAATGCCCACAAAATCCGCCGCCTGATCGAAGTCAATCGGCTGTACGTTTTCATCAATAAATTCCACATCCACATAATCAGGCAGCGCGGCCGCAAAAACAACGGGCCCGTGCGGCGGCAATATAAAAGGTGTTTGTTTGTCTAGCTTTTCCCACTTTGGATAAATCAATGTAAATTTCATACTTCCTCTCTTTTCAATAAATTAATTATTCATGATGTTATTGCTTTGCCAATAATCTGCTTCATAATCTCGTTTGATCCCGCCAGAATTCGTGTAATGCGAATATCGCGCCAGGCGCGGGCAATGGGATACTCTTCGCAATAGCCATAACCGCCAAAGAGCTGTAAACAACGGTCAGCAACTCTCCAGGCCATTTCCGTAATCCAGAATTTGGCCATGGAAACATCAATTACCACAGAATTCTTCTGCCAGTGTTCCACAATCAACTTATCGACAAAAGTCCTGCCGATTTTCACATCGGCTGCCATCTCGGCCAAAGCAAATTGCGTGTTTTGAAACTTTGTCAACGGCTTTCCAAAAACTTGGCGCTCTTTACAATATTTGATGGTTTCTGCCAACATAAATTCTGCCGCAGTTATTGCACCGATAGTGCAAATCAGACGCTCCTGTTGCAGGTTTTTCATTAAGTTTTTAAAGCCTGAACCTTGCGTGCCGAGGCGATTTTCTTTGGGAATTCGACAATCGTGGAAGAAAAGCTCGGCTGTATCCTGAGAGCGCCAGCCGACTTTTTTCAGCACTTTTCCCTTTTCAAATCCGGGCGTTCCGGCTTCCACCAAAAACAAATCAACTGCGGCATGCGGATTTGTCTCCAGCGGATTTTTAGCTGCTACAATTACCAGATCACAATTTATCCCATTGGAGATAAATGTTTTTTGGCCATTGAGAATAAATGAATCCCCATCTTCCGTGGCTGTTGTCTTAATTCCCGCCAGATCGCTTCCTGCCTGCGGTTCCGTCATGGCAATGGCCATGAGAATATCCCCGGAAATGCAGCCCGGAAGATACTTTTTCTTTTGCTCTTCGCTTGCCAGTTGCACAAGATAAGGAACCACAACATCGCTATGCAGGCGCGCGGAAAGCCCGTAAAAATTTGCTCTGGCCATCTCTTCAATCAAAATTGCCGAGTAGAGAAAATCAGCCTCCTGCCCGCCATACTCTACAGGCACTGCCGTACACAAAAAGCCGTTATCCCCAAGCTTTTTCCATGCCCAACGCGGGATTATGCCGTCTTCTTCCCACTGCTCAACATGCGGAACAATTTCTTTTTCTAAAAACTTACGGAAAGTATCCCGGAAAATTCTATGTTCTTCCGAATAAGGTATTATGTCCATTTTTATTTCTCTTCAAGACGGTTTTTTAAAATTCTTTTTAACACTTTGCCCGCTTGGTTGCGGGGAAAGTCATGCTCACTGGTTCAATATCAAGCGTGCTTGATCAGAAAGAACGTACTTCTCCGTTCATGAAAACGCACTGACAAGAAGCATTGGCATTTGCAGCTAATAGAAACAAGCCTAATATAACAAACACCATTAATAATTTTTTCATTTCCATCCACCTTCTTATCCCATTAATTCTTTTTTTGAACCGTAGCTAACCGCTGACATGCTAATCCATTACCTAAATCACAGGCTTTTTGAAAGTCAGGGATGGCTTTCTCCATGTTTCTTTTATTAGCATAGTCAACTCCTCGCATATAGTAGGCTTTGTCATGCTTCTGGTTATTAGCAATTTGTGCACTATAATCTGCTATGGCTAAGTCATATTTCCCTTTTAGTGAATATGCAAGACCACGGCTGTAGTAAGCATCGGGTATCCATAAACTGCTGAGCTTGTCAGCTATCGCCCTAGTATAATCTTGTATTGCCAGGTCATGTTGTCCTTTCTTGGCATAGATTACTCCTCGATTATATGATGATTTAGTAAAGTTTCCTGAAAAGGCTGAATCATCCTTTGCTTCCCGATTTATGACTTTATTAAAATCCGCAATTGCTTTATCATATTGGCCCTTGCCTATGTAAGATTCTCCTCGATTATTGTACGCATAAGCAGCATTTGTGGTAGCAATTGCCTTGCTATACTCCTCTATAGATAAATCATACAGTCCTGCACTATAATAAGCGTAACCCCGATCATAATAGGCGTCATAATTTGAGTCGATAGCACCTGCTCTGTTAAAATCTTCTATCGCTTTTTTTAATATTACTAAATCATACTGACCATCTTTATCGGCCATTGACACATAGGCGTTACCACGCTTTATTAATGCTTCAGAACCAGTCGGATTGATGGCAATTGCCTTACTAAAATCTTTTACCGCATTATCATATTGAAATCGATATATGCGATAAAATTCGCCTCGTGCAACATAGGCTGCTGCATAATTCGGATTGGCAGCAATCGCTTTATTTAAATATTCCTCAGTTAAATCAAAATTTCCTTCCTTTAAACCTACATACCTACTCTTAATGTAGTCCTCAAGATATACAGCCGCACGGGCATCTTCTTGCCTTTTCGCTTTAATCAATGCCATGCCAATTATGATTATTAAAAGAACCACTATACTACAGGCAAACACTTTGTTAATATTGTAATTACCTTTTATATATTTACCTTTACGGAAAACTGGATATACAAATGATGAACCGTCTGGCTCAGTTGCGGTGTTGTGGAAATTAGCCCATTGATAAACAAGAAACGTCATTAAAACTGGTGCGATAAAATTTACAAAGGGCAGCAGAAATATAAAACACATGGCGATGCTCAATGTCTCGTTGATTTTATTTTTACTGCCGCCTTGTCCTGTGAAGGCATTGGCATCCACCGCCAGGCCGTAAATAGCCACATAAACCCAATATGCGTTGAAAAAAGGGATAAGAGAGAAACCCACTGCTTTGGCCGGTGTTGTTCTTGGAGAAAACCCACGAAGAACGCCCCAGCATCGGTATAAACTAATAAGAAAGTAGATGCCTGAAAAAATGATACTGGCCATGCCAATACTCATTATAATTGTGGCCGGTAACGGTTTTATTACCGAAAAGGACATAATGCCACCAATGAGAAATATTATACCTGCCCATAAAGAAATACTGAACAAATGAGGGTTGATTCTTTTTCCCAATTTCTCTTCCGATTTAGCTGAGATCAAAAGTTGCTTCCCGCAAGCATAACAAAATGATGCTGTATCCGGATTTTCTTTTCCACAGGCGCAGCAATAAATATTCCCACCGCCTGATGTGTTTGCAGCGGCAGCGTCAACGTCAACTGTTTTATCTGTGTTCTGGTTCCACAACTTATATATTACAAAGAATACGATTGGCGCTATCAGTGCCCTCAACACCCATCCCGCCGGCCATAGTTCTTTCAGGAAAATATAAAGAAGCAGCCAGGCGAGAAAAACGCCGCCTATTTTAAACCATGGCCTTTGACGAATCGCCGGGTCAGGATTTGTTTCTTTGCCGCTCTTTGTCACCGGCGATAAAATGAACAGGACGACTCCGGCAAAGACCAACAAAACACTAATCAAAAATACATATCGATAAGGAAACGCCACCCGGCCAGTATTTTCGGCTAATCGGTCTTTTGCGTATCGTATGCCAATATCTGAAAAATCATTATTGGAAATATCGGCGTTGGCTCTATCTTGGTTTTGTGTCGCGGGAAAGAGATTGGGTAGGTCGGGATACTTGCCATTGACAGATGATGGCGCTGTTGTTCCTGGGGCTGGCGGCGCCGGCGGCGCTTCTATCTTTGTGCCTTCATTTAAAACAACTTCCATCCGGCCAAGACTACCAATAAACCCGGCATGCTGATTATAATGTTGCACAAAAGGCAGGGCCAGAATGTTGATAAATATGCCCAACAAAATGATGATTAACGCTATATTTTTTTTGCTCATCTCCAAAATCCAACCCTCCTTATTCTTATATTTGGAACAACGACCTTTTTCTTTAATAAAATAAGCTACCCTAATAATTAAAATAATTTAGATACATTTTTTCAGATCGAGATCATCTATATAGAATGCTTTACCATCCCTTTTGACACCTAATGCTCTGGCTTTCTGGTCGAAGGCCTCATCTAGGTAGATTTGTTTTCCATCGACGTGGATAGATATTACGGTATCTTGATGATAGCTTTCTCTAACATCAAAGAAGGAAACACGCGCTGAAAGATGAACAACGTTATCTGAAGTTATTGATGCTGAAGGAATGAATATTTTTATTGGTGAGGTATCGTCTCTCCATTTACGCTCTGCAGTATAGAAACAAATTTTTAATTGGCAGGCAACGCCATGCTCGGGTAAATTATGCTTATTGTCAAGGAGCCTGAAAGCGTAATTGTTTGCGCCATACAATTGAAATCCCATGACCTCCCAAAAAGGAATAGAAGTTTTAGGCGTACATTGAATCATTAACAAGCATTTATCATTTTTACGCGCTTCCATAATGCGATATTCGACTAATTTTTTACCAATTCCTCGACTACGTTTGTCGGCGCGCACTTCTAGAATCCCTGGAGTGATTAGTCCACCCCACTGATATGCAATGGGCTTATCTGTTTCTAAATCGATATAGACAAGAAGTTCGCCCTTGTTATGACTATCAATAGTTAAATTTCTATTACAGAAAAAGGTTCCCTCAACTCCTTTTTTGTCTTGTACCTTCAACCATCTTAGGATTTCCTTCAAATCAATATCAGTTGAATATCTAATTAATCCGGCATATTTGCCTTCTAGTGATTTGCCCATAGTTTACCCGAAATCAGTTTTACCCTTACTTATTATACCAAAAGAGTTACTTAATTAGTGAGCATTAACAACGGTTCTATTTACTGGTATAATTCCGCACTCTTTATTCATGCTGTTTCCCCTCATCGGGATTAGCTCTTTCACCTCGGTATATCAATTCTACTTCTCTTCCAGTCGGTTTTTTAAAATCCTTTTTAACACTTTGCCTGATTGGTTGCGGGGAAAGTCATCAACAAAAAATATTTTCTTGGGGATCTTATAATGGGCAATTTTATTCTGCAGGGAGGCTAATATTTCAGACTCCGTAATCATGGTGTCTTTATGCAGAATGACAAAAGCACCGACTACTTCACCCCTTTTTCCATCAGGCATTCCCACCGCGGCCGCTTCTTTAATTTGCGGCAGTGTCTGAATTGCTCTTTCTACTTCCACCGGGTAAATATTTTCACCGGAAGATATAATCATTTCCACTTTTCGTCCGACTATATAAACAAAGCCGTCTTCATCACGGCGGCCCATATCACCTGTATGAAACCAACCACCTTTCATTGCTGACGATGTTGCCAGGTCTTTTCGCCAGTAACCGGAAAAAACATTCGGTCCCTGAACAATAATTTCTCCGGGTTGATTTGCCGGAAGATTTTTTCCATTATCATCAACAATGCGCAGATTTACATGAAAAACCTCTTTGCCCACAGAACCTGCTTTGCTTATCGAATCTTCCAGGTCAAGCGATGTGAGGCGTCCCGTTTCCGTAAGCGCGTAACCCTGCACAAAGCCGACGCCTTTTTCTTCCTGATATTTTTTAATTACCGGCAAGGGGATTGGCGCGCCGCCGGAAATAAAGAAATGCACATGTGAAAGATCGGCATCTTTCCATTCATCAACTTCAGTCATCAGTTGAAACATTACCGGTACGGCAAACAAATAATTTATTTTTTCGCGGCAGACAGTCTTGATCATTTCCGCGGCGTTGTAAAAAGTGCTGAGCACAATGCTGCCGCCACCATAAATAATTGGCGTAACAGAGGCGGCAAGCGCGCCAATATGAAACAGTGGCGCGACAACCAGTGATTTATAAGTCTTGTTGATACCATATCCCAGAAGCGAATGAATCGCCCCGAAGAGTATATTTTGATGGGTAAGCACCGCGCCCTTTGGGTCACCTGTTGTGCCGGAAGTGTACATAATAAAAAGAGGATCATTCAGATCAACATTTTCCACATCCAATGGTTCGCTTCCCGAAAAGCCATCTACCAAATCCGCGAAAATCTGATCCTCCCTGGGATTCTCCCCACCGTGGCGTAAATACTGTTTTAGCCCGATGTTGGCGGATTTTATTTCCCCGACTTTATCGGCAAACTCGCAAGAGTAAATCAAGGTGCCGGGTGCCGAATCCTTGAGAATATATAATAACTCCGGCACAGCCAGGCGAAGGTTTAGGGGAACCATGATCGCGCCGGTTTTAGCGCAGGCAAAAAATATTTCGAGAAATTCAGAGCAATTGGACATCAGCAGGGAAACGCGGTCTCCCTTTTTTACCCCCAAATGGATAAAGGCACGAGCCGTTTTGTTCACCCGCTCATTGAATTGCAGATTGTTGTAGGCTTTATTTTTTTCACTTAAAAACGGTTTATCCGGCTGAATTATTGACCGTTTAGTTATCCACTCGCCGATGTTCAAATTTATGCCTCCAAATTTTTGCAACTGATACTGGATAGTAATTCTAATTTGTCATTGCGAGTTCACGACAGTGAACGTGGCAATCTTAATATATTGAGGAACTTATGAGATTGCTTCGCTCATTACATTCACTCGCAAAGACACTGCGAGGCAGTTTCAATTGCTGAAAATCAAATACGCGTACGTCCCGCCAAAAGAAATTCCGGCAAGAGCCGCGTTATTAATAGCTACCTCTTTTTTTTCTCCGACAACAAAAGCCATTGGCCGCAAAGGCTTTGTCAGACCCACCACAGACGGCAGGATATTTTTTTCCAAAGACAGGGCTAAAGCGCACGCCCGAATGCCGCCGCCGGAGAAACTCTCCCCTATAGCACCTTTGAGCGAAGTAATTAAAGGATTTTTTTCGGAATCAGCAAATATTTCAGCATACGCTTGCGCCTCCAGGGCATCAAGAATCTTACTGCCGTGAGCAGCCGCAGAGACGGCTTGTATAGAGGCAGCAGAGATCCCCGCGTTTTTCATAGACCTGTGCAATGTCCGTTTGATGACATCTGTGTTTTCCGGCCAACCGGTAGGTGTTGTGGGTGAAGAGCCTATCCCTTCACCTGTAATTTCGCAATAGGGTTTGTGCCCTCTCGCTATTGCGGACTGCAAGCTCTCCAGGCAAATTATTCCACAACCTTCTCCGGCTATTGCTCCATTGCGATCCTTATCAAAAGGACGGCAAGCTTCCTGCCCACCATTTTGCGGAGAAAGAGCGTGAAATCTTGTCAGAACCTCATAGTAAAATTTAGATAAAATATCCACCCCGCCGGTCAGAATAAAATCAGAAGTACCACGCCTAATTTCCGCCGCCGCATAGGCAATCGCGGTTTCAGCGGACACTGCGAAATGTGTTACAGTTGTGTTGATCCCGCGAAATCCCAGCTCAATTGATGTATGACCTGCCGGTGCATTCATGACCGTGTTGGGAACCAATATCGGGTTGACCAAAGCAGGTCCATCGGTTAGCAGGGTCGAGGCAAACTGCAAAGTTACATCCGTCGCGCCAAAGGCAGTACCCAGGATAATGCCTGTGCGGTCACGATTCCCCTCAGTTATTTTAATCCCGGCGTCATCTAGTGCCATACGGGCAGATGCCGCAGTCATCAGGGCAATTTTATCCATCCGCCGCAGATTTTTTACGGAAATGAAATCCCGCGGTGCAAAGTTAGTTACTTCCGCGCCCAGGTGAGAGGGAAAAGTAGCTGTATCAAATGATTTAATTGTATCAATCGCACATTCGCCTGCAAAAAGTCTGCGGCCAAATTCTTCTTTGCCGACACCCAGCGGGGTTACCATGCCCATGCCGGTAATAACAACGCGGCGGGCGTTATCTATTTGCCTGTTTTTATCCATGGCGCGCTCCTGTTCCGTCATATCTGCCAAAGATAACAGTTGTATTGTTCCCTCCGAAGGCGAAGGAATTGGAAAGAACAGTGCGCAGATTAGCTTTTCTTGAACCAGCGGTGACATAATCCAGATCACACAAAGGATCGCTATCCTGATAATTAATTGTCGGCGGGACAAAACCGTGAAGCAGTGCCAGAATACTGACAATTCCTTCTAATGCCCCTGCGGCGCCTAATGTGTGCGCGTGCATGGACTTGGTTGAACTAACTGGTATTAAATAAGCTCGCTTGCCGAATAGCTCTTTGATTGCTCTGGTTTCCGTAACATCATTGACCGCTGTAGCTGTGCCGTGAGCATTGATATAATCAATATCTTCGATGGTAAGCCCGCTGTCGAGAAGCGCCGCCTGCATGGAACGAATAGCGCCGGACGCTTTTTCATCCGGTGATGTCATGTGAAAAGAATCACAGGTAACGCCGTATCCCAGGATTTCTCCATAAATTCTTGCGCCTCTTTCTATCGCCGTGTCCAACTCCTCCAGAACCATTATTGCCGAGGCCTCGCCAAGCGAAAGGCCGGCGCGGTTTTTATCAAAAGGCCTACAGACATTAGGATCAACCGACTGAAGCGCGTTAAATGCAGCATAAGTAATCCGGCACATTGGTTCCACACCACCGGCAATCATCATGGATGCCTGGCCGCTTACTATCAAGTCTCTGGCATAGCCAAGTGCCGTGGCACCGGCGGAGCATGCCGTCATAAATGTTGTTTTGGGTCCCGATAGTCCCAATTCCGAAGCAATGCGATCAGCCGAAGACGCGCAATAAATTGTGGAGAGCTTGGAAAACTGAGCTTTTGCGGAGCCTTTTTTCAGCAGCTCCATATAAAAACTTTCAGCCTCCAGAAGACCGCCTGACCCGCCGCCAATAGCCACACCCATTTCAACTTTTTGCGAGTCGGTTAGAGGATCAAGCCCGGCATCGGAGAGAGCCTCAAGTGTGGCGGCAAAAGAGATCATATCTGCTCTGGACATTCTCTTAATCGACCATTCTTGGTTGATATAATCGCGGGGGCTAAAGTTTTTAATCTGACCTCCTTTATGAGTGCGGAATTCAGCCGTATCAAAGAGATCAAGTTCCTTTATGCCGCAGACACCAGCCTGCAACGCAACCGCAAAATCCGCAACATTATTAGCAATGGAGTTGAGTGTTCCTACGCCTGTAATTACAATACGTTTTTCCAAATCAAAGCCCTATCTCGAGTGATAAAAATTTATAGTTATTTTAATTTAATGGTACTTAAATTGGCATGGGTAAAAAGTCAAACAAATATTGTGAGTAGATCAATTTGTTTGGGATTAATTATTTAACCATCAATTCTGTAGGGCAAAGTTTTCTTGACAGTGTGTGTAAAGATGGTCTGCAAAGTACTACTTCCTGAAATACACAAATCGTTAACCTTTAGAAAAATGCTGGATTTCAATTCGTTATCAACAATGCTATTTTAAAAAAATTGTGATATATCTGCGGAAAAGATTGGAGTCTGGTTCTTTGAGGGGCTGGGGCCAAAGTGTGAATGTTTGAGATATTATGGCACCGCTGGGAAACCAGGCGGCAAAAGGGAAAAGCAAACATCAATCTAAATATCGGGGAAACCCGGTCTACTCGACTTAAACCTTACGTTAACTAGAAAGACAACATAGGAGAATAAAATGAACAATGAAAACATAAAATCATTAATTTCCGCCCAGCGGGAATTTTTTAAAAGCAACAAGACTAAAGATATTTCTTTCAGGCTTGAAATGCTCAATAAACTTAAAAGAGCTGTGATAAAATACCAGGATGATATTATTAAAGCACTCTATGATGATATGAAAAAACCTGCTACGGAAGCTTACATCGCCGAAGTTTATATTGTGCTGAATGAAATTGATATTCTGCTAAAAGACACGTCTCGATGGGCAAAACCGCGCAGGGTTAAAACTTCTCCTGTTCTTTTCAGCGCGAAAAGCTTTATATACCCTGAGCCGTATGGTGTTGCACTGATAATTTCGCCATGGAACTACCCGTTTCAGCTTTTAATTGATCCTTTAGCTGGAGCTATTGCTGCGGGGAACTGCTCTGTTCTTAAGCCGTCTGAACTTGCACCTGCAACATCTGTATTAATTGCAAAGATGATAAAGGAGGAATTTGACCCGCGGTTCATTGCTGTTGTTGAAGGAGGCATAGAATCAAGCACTGCACTCCTTGCAGAAAATTTTGATTATATATTCTACACTGGAAGCACATCTGTAGGGCGTGTGGTTATGAGGGCAGCAGCAGAAAACCTTACGCCTCTTACACTTGAACTTGGCGGCAAAAGCCCTGTAATAATTGATGAGGATGCGAACCTTGAAATAGCGGCAAGGCGTATCGTTAAGGGGAAATTTTTTAATGCCGGTCAGACTTGCATTGCACCCGACTATCTCTATGTTCATTCTTCAATCATTGATAATCTGAATTCTATTCTTAAAGAAAAAATATCTGAGTTCTACGGAGAAGACCCGTATGTATCATCAGCTTATGCCCGGATAATAAATGACAGGCACTTTTCCAGGCTTTCGAAGCTGATTTCCGGTAACATTATTTATGGAGGAAAAACAGTGCCTGCCGAGCGTTACATATCACCCACTATAATAAATAACGCAACCTGGAATGATCCGGTAATGCAGGAGGAGATTTTCGGCCCCATACTACCTGTCATGCCTTTCACCGATTTGGAAAGCGTAATCTCAGAAATAAACTCAAGACCTAAGCCTCTGGCTCTCTATTATTTTTCTAATAATTCTGCAAAACAGGAAAAGATACTAAGAGAGACATCTTCCGGTGGAGTCTGCATTAATGATACCATGGAGCACATAATATCCGAGTACCTTCCTTTCGGAGGCGTAGGTGAAAGTGGTATGGGGGCATATCACGGCAGGGCGAGCTTTGATGCTTTCTCTCATGCTAAAAGTGTCCTAAAAAAATCTTTCCGTTTTGATGTTAAGCTGAAATATGCGCCTTACCGTGTATCTCTGTCTGCATTGAAAAAGATTCTGAAAATTTTATCTTAACCGATAAGTGAAGTGGAAAACCATGGGACATCCCTTAAGTTTTTAAGTTACTGCTCAATGTGTTTGTAATTACGGACATAATCAATGATAACGGGATGAAACATTCAGTTATTTCAGCGTGCTTTTTTCATCGTAAGGTTATATTTATTCCTTCCTGAAAGAAGCAGATCATCAGCCTATGCTGGTATACGACTTTTCATTCCGTAATCCTTGAAATGAGAGTAACGGATGCTTTTCAATAAGTGAGTTGGGATATTATGCCGATCCATATAATATCCCAAACCAAGAGAAATGAAATAGGTTGATTATTGTTTTATATTAAGCTATTAAGTTCAAAATTCAAAGTTTGCAGAGGGATGTTAAGCTGACAGTGCTGTCGGCGTTTTGAGACATACATCGTTGGCAAATCTTATAATTTATGGGGGATTTTATGAAAAAAACAGGAAAGATTATTCAGAACGTCATTATTTATTCTCTTATTGTGCTGATGACGTTTGTGCTTCTATTAGCAACTATCGAACTGGGATACTATATCTTCAAGTCTGTAATTGAATCTGATTATGCCGTTATAAACCTCAACCTGCTGATGGAACTCTTCGGTACCTTTATGCTTGTTCTCATCGGAATTGAACTGCTGGATACCATAAAGGTTTACCTGACGGAAAAAGTCATGCACGTGGAGGTGGTTGTCCTGGTTGCCATTATCGCTGTTGCCAGAAAGGTTGTGGTGCTTAAAATTGAAGATATTGACGGACTGAAGATCATTGGAGTTGCTTTTATCATTGTATCTCTGGCTGTTGCATATTACTTGATAAAAAAATCCGGACTGTTGATCTGTTCATTTAACGAGAATGAACAAGACAAGATCGTCGAACAAGAAAAATGAGAAAATATATTTAGATGCAATGACGATGCATTGTGTATTTGATGTTCCATAAAAATTAGATTGTCAGTTGAGAAACTGTTCATTTGATACTTGGAGCGTTTATGAATCTCAAGCCTTTACTGGAGCCGAAAACAATGGCAGTCATCGGCGTGTCGGCGACCAATGAACGCCATCCGGCAAATGTGATTTATGATAAAAACAATCACCGCTATCCGGTGGAAGTTTTCGCTGTAAATCCGAAAGGCGGACAGCTTCATGATGAAAAACTGTATTCGCGAATCACCGATCTTCCCCAAAAAATTGATCTGGCTGTCATTGCCGCAAGGGCTGAATTTGTTCCTGATGTGGTTTTTCAGTGCATTAAAGCCGGTGTGAAATCAGCGGCGGTCATATCAGGTGGCTTCACCGAAGGCGGACGCAAGGATTTGCAGGATAAGATCGTGGACATGGCGCGCGAAGCTAACTTCCCGTTTATCGGTCCGAACTGTCTGGGTATTTATTCTCCGTTTCACGTGGACACGTTTTTTCTGCCGATTGAACGTATGGTTAAACCAAACATAGGCTCCGTGGCTCTGGTCAGCCAGAGCGGAGGCATTCTGGTCGATCAGATGATAAAATTCAGCCAGCAGGGCGTGGGAATGTCCAAAGCCGTCAGCATCGGCAATAAGGCTGTCGTAAGAGAGATAGACCTGCTGCGCTACCTAATCGCCGATTCGACAACGAAAGTCATCGCTTTTTATGTGGAAGGATTTGCTGAAGACGAGGGAAGGGATTTTGTGCTGGCTGCGGAGCGGTCGCCCAAACCGGTTATCATCATGAAGTCCGGCAAGAGCGAAGCGGGACATCGGGCGGTGTCAAGCCACACGGCATCCATGGCTGGCGATTATGCCAGTTTTAGGGCGGCCATCGCACAGCACAACATTCTGGAAGCCTCGGATGAACACGAACTGGTTTCTTTTTGCGAAGTGCTGAGCGTCTATAAGCAGTTTATTGACGGTAAAATTGGCATCATCACGGCCAGCGGCGGTCATGGCGCTATGGCGGTCGATGCCTGCGCAACGGAGAAAATATCCGCACCTGAATTATCACAGGAAACGAAAGATAAACTCAGAGACGCCGTTTCCGACAATGTCCGCGCGATCGCGTCTTTCAATAATCCCATCGATTTGACGGGCAGCGCCACCGATGACGATTTTGTGGCGTGTGCAAATATCATGGGCGCTTCCAGTGAGATTGACTGTATTGTGTTTCTGCTTCTGCCTTATATTCCGGGGGTCACGCTGGACATCGGTGTGAGGCTGAGTCAGGTTTGCAAAAAATATAAAAAGCCGATTATCGCCTATGTGCCGCATGTTGAGAAATATAACATGATGATTGACGGTTTTGAACTTAACGGTATTCCAGCTTCTTCTTCCATCGAAGGAGCGGTCTTGATGGCCAAAGCCCTGATAAGGAAATGAACATGTTGAATAAAGAAATCAAAAGAATTCTCGAAAAGTCGAAGAAATGGGGATGGGTTCTTGAACCGGACGCGAAAAGAATTCTTTCCCTGTGCGGTTTTCAAACGCCCAGATACGCGGTGGCGAAAAAGCCCGACGAGGCAATCGCGGCCGCCCGTAAAATCGGCTACCCGGTTGTGGTCAAGATCGTGTCTCCGGAAATCATCCATAAGTCCGATGTCAAAGGCGTTGTCGTCGGCATAAAGGATGATAAGCTGCTTGTGGCGGTTCTGGAAAAATTCCGCAAGTTGCCCGGATTTGCCGGAATGCTCATTGACGAAATGGCTACAGGCGTTGAATTATTCATCGGGGCGAAAAACGACCTTCAGTTCGGACCCATAATTCTTCTGGGTTTCGGCGGTGTGGGGGTCGAGATATACAAGGATGTGTCCTTGCGTATGGCGCCTCTCAATAAAGACAATGTGGAAAGCATGATGAAGGAACTTAAAGCCTATCCCCTGCTGATCGGCTACCGCGGCTCAAAACCTGCAAACATTGCGGTTGTCCAAAGCACATTAATTCGTTTTTCGAAATTAATGATGGATATGCAAGATTATTTTGATTCGGTCGATTTAAATCCGGTAATGTGTAACGAGAAGTCATGTACCGTTGTGGATGCCAGAATCATGCTGAAAGATTAGACGGCTTATCTTTTTGCTCTGGGCATTGTTTACCGTTTCAGGCTGCATTTACGGGAAAGGGTTGTTGTTAAAAGGTACGCCTGCTGTCAAAACGTAGATTTTGCTGATTGGGACGCTTCTGGCGTCGGTTATCGGAACAACTGGCGCATCCATGCTTCTGATCTGGCCGATTCTGGTTGTTTTGTTTATCGTCATCACGTTTGTATTCTTTTAAGCTGAATAAAATATTGATCCTTATTATTGTGCGTCAGCGGACTCTTTTAAACACATGCAGCCGCATCCACTTTTCCAGGCCGATGATGGAGGAAACCGTAACTGAAATGATGATGATCAGAAGCCAGTCGCTGGCGGCAATCGGCGCACTATAGAAAATCTTATTCATGAAAGGTGCATAGGTAAACAACAATTGCAAGAAAATCATTACACCACTGCCGACAAGAACCCAGGGGTTGGTAAACAGGCCTATACTGAACATTGATTTGGTGAGAGACCGGCAGTTAAACAGATACGTGAGCTCGATCATAACAAACAGATTCACAGCCACCGTGCGGGCTTCCTCAACCGGATAGCCGTTGGCTTTCTGCCACATGAAAATGGAAAAAACAGCCGCCAGCATCAGCGCGGAAACGAGCAGAATCCGCGTTATGAGAATTCCGGATAAGATCGGGCTGTCCGGCTTTCGGGGTGGATAGCTCATCGTGTCGGTTTCCCCCGGTTCGAAAGCAAGCATCAAGCCCAGAAGAACCGCCGTGGTCATGTTGATCCAGAGAATTTGCACAGGCAAAATTGGCAATATCACGCCGCTCATGATTGCGGCAAGAATAACCAAGCCTTCGCCGCCGTTGGTCGGTAGTGTCCAGGTGATGAACTTGACCAGATTGTCAAAAATCCGCCTCCCTTCCTCGACGGCGGCAGTGATGCTCGCAAAATTGTCGTCGGTGAGCACCATGTCGGCTGCTTCCTTGGACACGTCCGTGCCGGTAATGCCCATCGCAATACCGATGTTAGCCTGTTTGAGCGCGGGCGCGTCGTTGACGCCATCGCCGGTCATCGCAACCACATGGTTGCGCGCCTGCAGCGCCTCTACCAGGCTTAGTTTCTGTTCCGGCGCTACGCGCGCAAAAACGCATGTTGTTTCTGCCTTTTCGATCAGTTCTTCATCCGAGAGGCTTTCCAGTTGCTTGCCGGTGAGCGTTGCGGGCTTTTCACTTCCGGGGCCCGCGTCAAGGCCTATGCCCAGTTGGCGGGCGATTTCCGCAGCGGTAACTGCGTGGTCACCTGTAATCATCTTCACGTTGATGCCCGCGCCCCGGCACACGCCGACAGCGATGATAGCTTCTTTACGAGGCGGATCGATCATGCCCTGCAAACCCACAAAAATCATACCGGACAGGCAATCATCGATATCCAGCTTTTCTTTATCAATTTTCTTGCGTGCCAGTGCTAGGACGCGCAATCCATCGGAAGCCATTTCGTCGGCCTTTTTGAAAAGGGTGACTTTATCTATTGATGCGCTTGAACCGTCGTTTGAAAGACTGCCCGAACATGCCTCCAGAACCTTTTCAATCGCGCCTTTGAGATACAGCATGTTACCTGCGGCGGTTTTGTGCAGTGTCGCCATGAACTGGCGCTCCGATTCAAAGGGAATGACATCGAGTCTGGGGGCATCATGTTCGGCCGCCTGTGAGGTGAGGCCGGCTTTAGCGGCTGCGGTGATGAGCGCGCCTTCCGTTGGGTCGCCCTCAATACGCCAGAGTCTATCCTCCTCGACCAGGCGCGAATCGTTGCAGAGAATTCCCGCCATCAATGTTTCCGTTAGAGATACAGGCATTTTCACTGTTACATCCGTGCCGTTGGAAACGATTTTTCCCTCCGGCGCGTACCCGTTGCCTTCGACATCAAAAAAAGTGTTGCCTGAGAAAATCCGGCGGACGGTCATTTGATTTTCCGTAAGCGTGCCGGTTTTATCCGAGCAGATAACGGTAGTACTGCCCAGTGTTTCTACAGCAGGAAGTTTGCGGATAATGGCTTTACGTTTGGCCATACGGCTGACGCCGATGGCCAGCGTGATGGTCACGGCGGCGGGCAGACCCTCGGGAATCGCGCCTACGGTCAGCGCGACCGCAGCCATAAACATGTAAATAGCGTCTTCGCCACGCCAGATTCCTACGGCAAATGTCAACGCCGCCAGCAAGAGAATAGCAATTAATAGCACTTTGCTAAACGAAGTAATTTTTTTGGTGAGCGGCGTGGACAGATCTGTGGCCTGCGCGATCATTTCTGAAATGCGTCCCGTTTCTGTGTTATCGCCGGTGGCGATAACAACCGCCTGAGCTTGGCCGTAAGTGACCAGTGTGCCAGCGTAAGCCATATTGCGGCGGTCGGCCAGAATCGTTTCCGGGTCAAGTTTTTCCTCTTTTTTGATGACCGGTACAGATTCTCCTGTCAGGGCGGATTCATCCACTTGCAAGTCCCGGCATTGTAGCAGGCGGACATCGGCAGGTACCTTATCGCCTGATTGAAGCTTGACAATATCTCCGACAACCAGATTAACGGAATCAATGGATAGCCATTTGCCGTCGCGCAGAACAGTTGCCTGCGTGGTCATCATTTTTTTGAGTGATTCAATGGCTTTTTCCGCTTTTGATTCTTGGATGAATCCGATGACGGCGTTGACAATCACAACGCCGAAAATGACGGAGGAATCCACATACTCCCTCAAAATCAAGGTTATAAAAGCGGCGGCGAGCAAAATGTAAACAAGCGGCTGATTAAACTGCAGGATGAATCGAACCAGCGGCCCTTGTTGCTTTTTAGCCGTCACACTGTTGGGACCCAACCGATCCAGGCGGTGCTTGACCTCAAACTGTGACAGGCCTTTGGTCGCATTCGTGGTCAGTAGCGTTGTGACCTCGTCAGCCGGACAGTGATGCCAATGTTTACAAATCAAGGATTCCATGTACTTGCCTCCTGCTGGTGGCTTAATCCAGGTTCGAATGCAAAGACGGAATTAAACCGGTTTTTGGTTGAGATATTTTTATTTATCAACTTCTAATCGGATACCATAAAAATTTAAGATTAAAAAGAATAAGTTCTTCTTTCCAAAGAATCGTCGGCATCCGATACTAACGGCTTAAAGTCCTCACCACGGTATTGATTACGCCGCCGTCTTTGTCGTAGTCGAATGTGCAATGTTTTAAAATGGCTCAACTCCAACTTTCTTCAGTAATTACTGCGTGATGCGCGCCAATAAGCAACGTTCCATCGGCGGAAAATTTATTATCAATACGCTCCAATAGTAATTGCGATTCTTCGCTGGAAATCAAATGCAGCATATCCGTATCCGGTATATTGCTTTTTAAGTAGAACTAAAACTTTAATTACTGATTTGTGATGGTTTACTTCATCTTTTGCGCCACCTTCTTCTCTGCAAATACTATTTCAATGGAGTCGCTGAGTGCGATGCTAGCCTGATCTCCTAAGCGTTCCTCGGAAAAGAATAAATGCTCTATTTATTTACACAAAATATCTGACACCCTCAAAGTTTATGATCCAAGCACTTATGGTGATGATGGCAATCGTACTGTGACTTGCTACCCTTGACCTTGGTTGGCTTATAATCAAAGATCTCATACATCCACCTTACTTTCTTCTCGATGTTAATCAGTTGCTTGATATATTTGGGCTGTTTATGCTGGTCGTGATAGGGATTGAGCTTCTGGAAACCATAATGAAGACATATATAACTCAAGGACTACCTCATTATGAAGTAGTTCTTTCAGTGGCAATAATCGCAATTGCTCGTAAGGTAATCATCTTAGATCTGAAGGAGGTGGACAGCTTAAGCCTGATTGGAATCGCCTCTATTATTATTGCGCTGACTGTTGGCTATTTCCTGATGAAGAGAAGTCGTTCTTACGACAAAGCAGAGTGAACCATTCTGGGTAATGGGAGAGACCTTTTCTGAGCTTTACGTAAGTAATGACAACGACATAACACGTCAATCCAGCCGGTCGCTACGATCCGGCTCAGCTTTTTGTTGAACATTTCAACTCGCAATCATCAACAGCTGCACTTTTGAAAATCATTTGTTTGTCGATGTTATCCATTAGAATAGACAAAGCGAACAAGCCTTTGCGTGACTCATCTTTGTGATTGATATAAAGATAGCAGCAGCCGAAACACACTAACATGAGCCAAGGTGCCGGTGGTTTCCAGCTCCAGACAGAGAGGGTTTTGATTATGTATTTACAAAAATTCCATTGACACACAAGGCAGTTCTTCTTATACTCCTTTCCATAAGAAGCAATGTCTCATAAGAAAGGAGTCACTCTATGGAAACCATCTGGAACATTGGCATCACTTGGAACATCTTCTTTCAGAATATGGGCAGTTGGCTGAAAACGCCCATGGAAGTCTTTTCCTTCTTCGGGACAGAGTATTTTTTTCTGCTGCTTCTGCCGGCTCTGTACTGGTGTCTGGAGGCAAGTATCGGCCTGCGAGTGGGCATAATCCTGCTTTTGAGCACTTCGGTCAACGAAGCATTAAAACTGGTTTTCCATGGTCCGCGACCTTACTGGTACAGCACGGATATCATCCGTTATGCCGGCGAAACTTCCTTTGGCGTACCCTCCGGCCATGCCCAGATTGCATTTAGCGTGTGGGGAATGCTTGCGGCCACTATCGGCAAGTGGTGGGGATGGCCAATCGCCATCCTGATTATTGCGATGATTGGTATCTCGCGCTTATACCTCGGGGTTCACTTTCCGCACGATGTAATTCTTGGTTTGCTGATAGGAGCATTATTGCTGTGGCTTGTACTTCGCCTCTGGAATCCTGTCACCATCAGGCTAAAAAAGATGAATCCGGGGCAACAAATTCTGACAGCTTTCCTTAGTTCGCTAGTCCTCATTATGCTTGCTCTCATTCCTTACCTTTGGCTGAAAATCACGAACTGGCAACTGCCGCTGGCCTGGGCAGAATTTGCAAAAGATGCCGTATCCCTCAGCGTCACCTTCACCACAGCAGGAACGCTATTCGGGTTGCTTACAGGTCTTGTCTGGATTAATCAACGGGGTGGGTTTGATGCCGGCGGTCCGCTTTGGAAACGTGTCTTACGCTATATACCGGGAATGGTCGGACTATTGGTTTTGTATTTCGGTCTGAAGGTGATTTTTGGATTGATCACCACTCAAGCTGAAGGTGTGCTGCCTTACATTTTGCGCTATATTCGCTATGTTCTGGTCGGAGCGTGGATTTCAGCCGGCGCGCCATGGATTTTTGTCCAACTGAAGTTAGCCCAAAAAGCCACTTAAAACCTTGATAATTAGGAACATATATTCCTTATTATAGAAGGTAGAATTTAGTGTGTGTGGACTGTTAGGCGATGTCCTGTTCCGGTTGCAATTCAGCTGTCTCCGATTCTTCGTTCGAAATGTTTGCCATATCAGCCTTCTGCTTCTTAGCCATCAAGCGCTTTTGAGTCTTTTCGGTCTGTTTTAGCTGTCTTGCTTTTTCTTTCGCATTTTTTCCAAAGTTGTACATGGGCTTTCCCATTAGTTATTCCTCTGTTGCCGTTTAGGTGCTATTGGATAGGTTAAAAATAGAAAGGCACTCCAGGAAACTGAGTTGATGGAGTGCCTCCTTTGTTAACAAAATTTGGTTACAGCAGTGTCACGTTGACTGCTGATGGGCCTTTGGGACCCTGCTCGATATCAAAACTGACGCTCGCGCCTTCCTGCAGTGTTTTGAAGCCGCTGGCCTGAATCGCGCTGAAGTGAACGAATACGTCCCCGCCAGCAGAGTTCTCGATAAAACCGAAACCTTTGCCTTCGTTGAACCACTTTACTTTACCTTCTGCCATAGTTATATCCTCCTTTCTGAAATTTACCCAAAGTTGAGATGCAAATATGACAGAATTAAAAAGGCCACCGAGACTCTAAAGAGCAGGGTGGCCACCTTTGCACTTCAAATTGTCAAAACCCAACTTTCATGTGCCTTGCCGACTAAAATCAGCATTAAGCATCATGTACGATAATGATGATGCACACTACTTGATTATTTGCGCAAAGTCAAAGGCTATTTCATTTTAAATGTCTTTTACCGAAGATCGCTCTCCCTATGCGGACGATGGTTGCACCTTCTTCAATGGCCACTTCAAAGTCGTCGGTCATGCCCATGGAAAGTTCATCCATGCTGATGCCGGCAATGCCCGCGCGGTTAATCTTGTCACGCAGTTCGCAAAGCGCTTTAAAGTATGGACGGGAGTTTTCGGGATTGTCGGAATAGGGTGCCATTGTCATTAATCCGCGTACAGAAAGGTTGGGGAGATATGAAACTTGTCGAACCAGTTCCAATGCCCGTGTTTGATCAATGCCGCTTTTGGACTGTTCTCCACTATTGACTTCAATCAAAACATTTAACTTGCGGTTGATTTGCCCCGCTCTTTTATCGAGCTCTTGCGCCAGTTCCAAGCGGTCAACGGAATGAACACAGTCAAATAATTTGACGGCATACTTTGCTTTGTTGGTTTGCAGATGGCCGATCATGTGCCACTGAGCACGATCACCGATGATTGAAATTTTATCTTTGGCTTCCTGAACATAATTTTCACCCAGCATCGTCAGGCCTGCTTCGATTGCCTTGCCGATAATTTCCGGCTCGACGGTTTTGGTCACAGCCATTAGTCTAATCGAAAGAGGGTCACGCCCTGCTAGCTTGGCAGCTACGGCTATTCTTTGCTTGATGCTATCGATATTTAATTTTATTTGGTTTTCCATGCAATTACCTGAACTTTAATGTTTTTAGATTTTTGAGTTCTTCGAGAACTTCGCATAGCGGCAGGCCGATAACATTCGTGTAAGAACCGCGAATTGATTTAATGAAAGAAGCGCCTTTTCCCTGTACAGCGTAACCTCCCGCTTTGTCGTATGGTTCATCGCAGTTTACATACCATTTCATTTCTTCAGGAGATATCTTTTTAAAGCGCACCGCCGATTGGACCACTTTGGTTTTATAAACTTTAGTGGTGACGTGAGCAAGCGTGAATCCGGTGAAAACATTATGCTCCCGCCCGCTTAGCCTCTCCAGCATTTCGCGCGCCTGCTTTTTGTTTTTGGGCTTGCCTAGAATCAGATCGTCAATGACCACAATGGTATCTGCGCCCAACACCCAGGCATCAGGATTCTTTTGAGCGATCGCCATTGTCTTGTTTCGCGATAACCGCCGGACATGCTGCCGTGGGCTCTCGCCATCCAGATATTCTTCATTGACATGAGCGGGGATTATCTTGAACTTCATACCCACAGAGCGCAAAAGTTCCTGGCGCCGCGGCGAGACGGAAGCTAAAATAAAGGGTTTAGATAAACGAATAGTCATGAGTTTGCGTCTTTTAGCAAATGAATTAGTGCTCTTATTCCAGATTAAATTTCGCCTGTCAATTGCAAATTATAATTGCATATTTATATATCTTAGAGTTATCATGTAATATAGAATCAACAGGGAGGTGAATGATGAAAAAAACACTATCAATATTTTTAGCTATCATTTTCTTGATTTCTTTTTCGGGGTTGGCTTTGGCCGCTCAAAGAATTGTCCAATTAACTATCCCGGGTTGTTCCTCATGAGGTTCCAACTCCAGGATAGGTTCTATCCTGAAAAAAATTGACGGCGTGACAAAACACGAGAATAAAGGACATGATCTGTTGATAGTTACTTTTGATGACGAAAAGACTACACTCAACATTATTATTGATGAACTACGAAAAGGGAAGTTTATTCCTACCGGTGATCCGGTCTACATAAAATAAGCCTAAAGGTATTTCTTCTTTTTTGCCACTTCCAGGGCATCGACCACTTTTTTTACATCCTGGGAGCGGCCTTTTTTGCAAATCAGTAAGGCGTCTTTGGTTTCGACTATTATTAAATCCTTTACTCCGACAAGAGCGACAAGCTTTTTAGGGCTGTAAACAAGAGCGCCTTCAGTATCTGTAAAAATTGCGCTGCCGTCGCCGATGAGGGCGTTGCCTTGATTATCTTTTGCCGATATTTCCCAGAGGGCATCCCAACTGCCCACATCGCTCCAACCAAAATCTCCGGTTAGCATAAAAACATTATCCGCTTTTTCCATGACGCCATAATCAATGGAAATGGATTTCAGCTCTTTATAAACTTCTGGCACAGTAGCTTTTTCTTTAGGTGTTCCTAACGATTCCTTGATTTTCATCAGGCCTAGATGCAGTTCCGGTAGAAAACGGTTTATTTCATTCATGATGGTCGATGCTTTCCAGATGAACATGCCGCTGTTCCAATAGAAATTACCTTTTTGCACAAATTTTCGGGCTTTGAGTAAATCCGGTTTTTCGCGGATAGATTTCACCCTGAATACTCCCTCGCCAGCTACCAGTCCCAGAGAATCGCCGCCTTCCAGATAACCGAAACCGGTTTCGGGGCCGGAAGGTTTGATGCCGATTGTTACCAGACCTCCTTCTTGGTCGGCAACTTTTGCGGCAGCGCTGATAACTTCCAAATATTTACGGGAATCGCCGATTGCGTGATCGGAAGGCAGAACAACCATAACCGCATCGGAGACTTTTGTCTGGATATGCAAAGCAGCCAGTCCGATACAGGCAGCCGTATTTTTCCCAACAGGTTCAATAATAATGTTTTGGGTTGGAATTTCCGGCAGTTGCTTGATTAACTCCCGAGCGTGTTTTTTTCCTGTTACAATTAAGATATTCTCGGGTGGAATCATTGATTTGATGCGGTCAAAGGTTTCCTGAATGATCGTTCGCTTGCTGACTATATCGAGTAAATGTTTAGGCTTTCTTTCTCTGCTACGGGGCCAGAATCTTGTGCCTCTTCCACCGGCCATGATGACTGCGTACATTTGTTAGAACTCCTTTCATTTTCTCTAACTTACCATTTAATTTATTCTTTATGTATCAGTTTTTTTATGTTAGCAATTAGCCGCTTTCCCAAACGGAAAAACAAAAAAAATACAAACTTAACGCATGGGGGTAAATTTTATGAGAAAAAATAATCGTAGGGTTTTAATGGGACTACTCGGCGCCATTATAATGTTTGTTCTTGTACTTGGCAGCACGCAGGCCTTTGCCGGCTATCCGGAAAGGCCGATTACTCTTCTGGTTGGTTTTGCGCCCGGTGGCAGTATGGATTTAAGTGCGCGAGCATTGGCCAGATCGGCGGAAAAAATATTGGGGCAACCTATAATAATTGAAAATAAAACCGGCGGCACAGGAACTGTAGCCCTGGCAGCGCTGCTTTCGCAGAATCCCGACGGTTACACGCTTTGCGGTACCCCCAGCTCTGTTCTGATTCGTGTTTCGCAGATGCAGCAGGTTCCTTTTAAACCTTTAACAAGTTTCAAGCCCATCATTGGTTTTGCCGAGCCGCTATTAGGAATTGTTGTTAAAAATGATGCTTCGTGGAAAACCATCAAAGATTTGGTAACTGATGCGAAAAAGAACCCCGGCAAAATAAAATTTGCGACCACCGGAGTGGGCAGTACCACCCAGGCCGCCGTTGATGAAATTGCCGCTGCCGAAAAGCTGCAGATGATCCATATTCCCTATAAAGGAAGCGTTGAAGCGCTCACATCATTATTGGGTGGCCATGTTGATTTTGCTTCGCTGACCTCGGAATTGGCACCGTCGGTCAAATCCGGACAGACAAGCCTTCTGGCAGTCATGAGTAAAAAAAGATCGCCTAAATTCCCGGAGGTTCCCACTCTCAAAGAAGCTGGCTATGATTTTGTCAACGATGCCGTTTTTTCCATTGTCGGGTCAGCCAATATTCCGCCGGAAGTGGCAAAAAAACTGGAAACAGCTTTTACTCAGGCAACAAAAAGCAAGGAATATCTGGAAGAACTCGATAAGATTGACATGGTACCGGTCAATTATAGCAGCAAAGAATTCGATAATTTCCTGAGAATTCATTGGAAAAAAATCAATAAGCATTTGATTGCGAGCGGACTCATCAAGGAAGCCTCCACATTGCCGGAGTAACAATTGGATTAACGGGTATGAGGAAATGACGGATAAAAAAGAGCTTATCGGCAGTGCTATTTGGCTTTTGATTGCAATTTCAGTCATGATTACATCGGTGCGCCTGGATATTGGAGAGTTTTCCAATCCAGGCCCCGGTTTCTTTCCTTTTTGGTCCGCTCTCTGCATGGGAATTCTGACCCTGATGATGCTGGGGGATCATTTTTTTAAAAAGGACGCGGCAGAGAATACTTTAATCGCCGGTACATGGAAAACCCTGAACTGGGGCAGGAATGTTGTCATTGTCATTACCCTTTTTATTTATTGTCTGGTCTTGCCCGTACTTGGTTATATTCCGGCGACCCTGGGATTAATGATGATCCTGTTTTACACAGGAAGGATGAAACTTTGGGCGGTTATCTGTGCCTCTTTGCTGGCGGTCCTCTTGACCTATTGTCTGTTTTATTACGGTTTGAAAACTCCGCTTCCCCGGAGCATCTGGTTTTTTTGAATTAAAATTGGAATGGTGTATTTTTGGATACATTGCAGGGTTTATTATATGGCTTTTCCGTAGCCCTTCAGCCGAATAATCTTTTCCTCGTATTTGTTGGTTGTCTTCTGGGAACACTGGTCGGAGTCCTCCCGGGCATAGGGCCTGTGGCAGCTATTTCCATCCTTCTGCCTTTAACTTTTCAGATGACGCCCGCCGGCTCGATTATCATGCTGGCCGGAATTTATTACGGCGTAATGTATGGCGGGTCCACAACATCCATTCTGGTTAATGTGCCCGGTGAAACGGGATCGGTTGTTACCTGTATGGATGGCTATCAAATGGCGCGTCAGGGGCGCGCCGGTTCCGCTCTGGGAATTGCCGCCTTCGGGTCTTTTATTGCCGGCACCATCGGTTTAATCGGTTTACAGTTTATTGCCGAGCCGCTTTCCGCTGTTGCTTTAAAATTCGGGCCGCCTGAGTATTTTGCCATTATTCTCCTGGGTTTCATTTTCATCTCTTACCTTTCTCATGGCTCAATGCTTAAAGCCGGTATGATGGCTTTTCTGGGATTGATCTTAAGCAGCGTGGGGCTTGATCCCATTACTGCCCAACAGAGAATGACTTTCGGGGTATTAAATCTTTATGAAGGAATAGGAATTGCGCCGCTGGCTATGGGGTTGTTTGGTGTGGCCGAGGTCTTTAACAGTCTGGAGAAAACTAAATCCACCAAAATATTGAAAGTCAAAATCAAGAATTTATTTCCCACCAGATTAGACTGGCTGCAAAGCAAATGGGCAATTTTACGCGGAACATTGGTCGGTTTCTTTCTTGGTATTCTGCCCGGCGGCGGACCAGTGCTTTCTACATTTATCGCCTATGGAGTTGAAAAAAGGGTAGCCGCCAATCCCGAAAGATTTGGTAAGGGAGCGATCGAAGGTGTTGCCTCGCCGGAAGCGGCCAATAACGCCGCCACGTCAACTTCTTTTATTCCTCTTTTGACTCTGGGTATTCCGCCAAACGTTGTACTGGCGGTTCTTTACGGGGCGTTTCTCATCCACGGAGTTGTTCCCGGCCCTCTTTTGATTCAGGAACATCCGGATGTATTCTGGGGGTTACTTGGCAGCATGTACATAGGGAATGTTATGTTGCTGGTTTTAAATCTGCCGCTGATTCCTCTCTGGGTGCAGGTACTTCGAATTCCCGATAGGGTTCTGTACCCGGTGATTCTTCTTTTTTGTGTAATTGGGGCATATTCCATTAATAATAATGTTTTCGATATTGGCGTGATGGTTATATTTGGAATAGCCGGGTATCTGTTTAAAAAATTCGGCTATGAAGCAGCGCCGTTCATCTTGGGTTTTGTTCTGGGGCCGATGTTTGAAGTTAATCTGAGGCGATCGCTGTTGATTTCCCAGGGCAGTTTTTCTATATTCTTCACCCGGCCGATCGCTCTTATCGCCATTGTTGTTTGTGTTGTGCTGTTGCTTTTCAATGTTTATTCAACATTTGCCGGGAAAAGCAGGCCTAAGGTTTTAAGTGAATAATATGTCAATACAAGCATATCCGGAAATCACATTGAAAAAAGGGCGGGAAGCATCTCTGCTGCGCGGTCATCCGTGGGTATTCTCCGGCGCCATCGGCGCAATTAAAGGACAGCCAAAGGAAGGCGATGTTGTTTTAGCCAAAGACGCGTCAGGAAAACAACTGGCCCTGGGTTTTTTCAATCCCCGCACCGACATTGCTTTTCGTGTTTTGACTAAAGATTGCGGTAAAATTGTCTCTGCCGATTTCTGGCAAGACCGTCTAAAGTCAGCCGGCAAATTACGGCAAAGGATTATCAATGAGCAGACGGACGCATATCGCCTTGTTAATGCCGAGGGCGATGGATTTCCGGGTTTGATTGCCGATGTTTATGGATCAACCCTGGTAGTCTCCATTACTACCGCCGGAATGGAAAAACAAAAAAGTCATATTTTCGATGCTTTTATTTCGCAGTTAAAACCGGCGCGGATTTATGAACAGAGTCAGGGACGGTCCCGAACGCTCGAAGGCCTGGAAGAGCGTAAGGGTTTTGTTTATGGCGATAATCATACTTTGCCAGTGCAAATAAGGGAAAATGGTTTTACATTTGAAGTGGATTTCATCGGCGGTCAGAAAACCGGTTTTTTTCTTGACCAGCGTATTAATCGGGAAAGGGTAGGCGCGCTTAGCCGCGATGCTAACGTTCTAAACTGTTTTTCCTATACGGGTGCCTTTTCCGTTTACTGCGCCGCAGGCGGCGCAAAGAGGGTTGTCTCGCTCGATACATCCGACGCGGCTTGTGTTGCTGCCGCCCAAAATTTAAAACTTAATGGTTTTTCCCCGGATGCTCATCCGGTAATTGATGCGGATGTCTTTGATTATTTGCGAAATATTCAGGAAAACTTTGATCTTATTATTTTAGACCCTCCGGCCTTTGCCAAGACCAGACGGGATGTGGACAGGGCTTCGCGGGGGTATAAGGAGATTAATCTGCGGGCAATTCTGCATCTTGCCCCCGGCGGAATACTGGCAACATTTTCCTGTTCCAATTTTATGGAAGAAGATTTGTTTTACAAGATTGTGCAAGGCGCGGCACGCGATGCCGGAGCAGACATGCAACTTTTGTCCAGACTCGAGGCAGGGCCTGATCATCCACTTGGGATAGGTCATCCTGAAGGACGTTATCTCAAAGGATTGCTCATTAGAAGGAATAGCTGAAGATTGATTGGTGTGAAGGTTCAGGGCGTTACTCGGATGAACACCACGCCCACATTAATATGTCGCCTTAGGAGATAACTGTAATTAGCGAATAGGTAAGCGACCAGATTAAAATTCCAACTGTAATTATAATACAGGCATAAGCCAAAAGCTTGATCCAGGCTGTTTCCGGCTTGTTTTCATTATAACCCATCAGAAAGCCCAGAAGTATTCCCGCTAATATACCGCCGCCGTGCGCCCAGTTATTTATGCCGCCAATGATAAGTCCAAAAACTACCAGTCCGACAACCCAACCCATGGCCTGCTTGAATATAGCTTGTCCGTAATATCCACTGCGGCTTTTCCCATAATATAAGATCGCGCCGATTAAACCGCAGATGCTGGCGGAAGCGCCTATTGTGAAAGGAACACCGAACAGTACGGAAGCGGCAAAGCCGGCGATTCCGGTGATAATATAAAGATTTATGAAACGATAGAAGCCGAATTCCCGCAGGATGAAAGGGCCAAGTTGATACAGAGCCATCATGTTGAAAGCGATATGTAAGATGCCTCCGTGTAAAAATGAAGCGGAAATTAAAGTCCAGACGCGGTGATATTGGATAATAGGAATGGTGCCGGTTGCGCCCAGTAAAAAAAGGCTCTGGCTTGATGGCGCAAGAAAATTAAACATGCCGCCGCCGGATAGAATTCCACTCGGATCCAGCAGCAATGAAAGAATATAGAAGGCAATGTTAATATAGATAATGGTTCTTACCGGGTCGGAACCAAGAAAAATATTTCTGATGACACCCGCAGTGCTATGCAACCCCGGCCTTAAAATTCCGCAATAAGGGCAGGAAGGCTCATCGGAGCTGATCAGCTTGCGGCAGTTGGGACACAAGATGGACTTTCTTTCTGACATTACTGACGGCCTCGTAAAAATTCCATATGCTGCGTTGCGCGGCATCCCTCGTCATTGCGGCGTATGAAAATATACGCCTCATTCCTCGGTATTTGCGCGCCTTGCCTCTGGATCTTTTTACAAGGCCGTTTGCAGCGGATAGTTATTGCGACTTCAAGTGCACACATAATTATTTATTCCTTCTTAACTTGAACTTGATTAGCAATATTAAGATGAGTTGTAAAGAAAAATAGAACCTTTGTTGAGAGGTTGATTCATGTATGCTATATGATATTGGAATATTGGAATGGAGAGAGTTTATTTTGCGGCTTAAAGATCGGGTGACAATAAAAATTGAATCAATAGCTTTTGGCGGGCATGGGGTTGGGCGGGTTGAGAATTTTGTTGTTTTTATTCCCTTTGCCGCTCCCGATGATGAACTGGAAGTTGAAATTGTCGAACTAAAAAAGAAATTTGCCCGCGGCAGAATATTAAAGATATCAAAATCATCACCACTTCGCGATGTTCCTTTATGCAGTTATTATGAAAACTGCGGCGGCTGTTGCTACCAGCATTTGAACTATGAACATCAGTTAGAAATCAAAAAAAAGCAAGTTCAGGAAGCTTTTCAGAAAATCGGGAAGATTGACTCGCCTCCTGTTTTAAACCCTATCGCCTCGCCCCAGGCTTATCACTATCGTTGTAAAGCTCAGCTTCATGCTGCAAAGGTTGCCCCCGACTGGAAGGTGGGATTTCTGGACGTGTCCGGTGGTAAGATTGTGGATATCGAGCGTTGCAAAATAATGGAAGAAACAATAAACGATAAAATTAGAAAATTACGGGAAAACCCCAAACTACTCAGCGTGGAAAGCAATTTAACAATTTGGTCAGAATCGCCAGATGACGCGTCTCAGAATAAGGATCTAATTAAACGCACTGTAAAAGGGAAAGAGTTTTTCGTACCATACGGCGGATTTTTTCAGGCTAACTTATATTTGACGGATCGATTGGTAGATGAGGTTTGCCGTCTGGTAATATCCGAGAAAATAAATACTCTAGTTGACGCCTATTGCGGTAGCGGCCTTTTTTCTATTCTTCTTTCACCTTATTCCCAAAAGGTTGTCGGTATTGAAACTGGTGAGCAGGCGGTAAAGTTTGCGCAGATGAATGCCGAAAGACAGGGCGTGAGGAACACAAAATTTATTTGCGGCGAAGTTGAAAGTGTATTGCCGCAGGAATTTGCATCCGGGGCTGATAAAATTGATTTGCTGGTGTTGGATCCTCCCCGCAGCGGTTGCGATGGTGTAGTCCTAAAGGCAATTACGATTTTGCGGCCACAAAAAGTTATTTATATTTCCTGCAATCCGGCAACGCAGGCGCGGGATATTAAGTATTTGCGGGAATACGGCTATGATCTTCTTAGTTTGTTGCCGCTGGATATGTTTCCCCAAACAGAGCATATTGAAGTTGTTGGTCACCTAAAACTCAGATAAAAAACAATTATGTCTGCAGGATATAGGATATCCCCAGCCTTCGGCTATGGGATAATTCGGCTGGCAAACTTCAATGTGTCGCAGATGACCCCACGGTGACCTTTAGGTTATTCAGGTTACTTCGCTTTTGAATTTTGAGCCTCATTAATATTTTTATAGCTTTTGGGGGGAAAAGTTGATATTTAGTTTTTTATTGGTAAATTATTTTCAAAATACAAGGGGAGATAAATAATGTCATCAAAAAGTAAGGAAGTCAGAATTGAACAGCGCCGGATTTTAGAGGCTAAGCTGGAATTGCGATTGAAGAAATTAGCGGGAAAGGGGATTAGTAAAGAAGACGCTCAACGCGACTCTCTTATTAAAAATTTAAAGTCCCAAATTCGAGAAACCAATGTCCGCATAGCAGCTTTTGAGAAGAATATTAAGCTTGTCCAGACATTGGCGCAGGCTAAAGCGGAGAAATTAGCCGCACCGCCTGTCAAGAAAGAAAAAAAGAAGAAGTCATCTGGTGAGTCGGTTGAAAAGCAACCTAAGAAGCACAAGGAAAAGCATGAAGCGCAACAGGATGCGGCAGCCCAAGCGCCTGCAAAAAAAGAAGTAGCCCCGACAGTTCAGGAACCTAAAGAAAAACCGCAGCCTGCAGCCCCTGTTCAGGCGGAACACAAGCCGCAACCGGCACCTCAAGTTGCAGTAGAGCCGGAGAGAAAGACAGCGCCGCCTGTTGTAGTTGAACGGGTTGAAGCTGAACCTGAAAAGCAACCGGCAGCACCAATTGAAGCAGCACAAATACCGGAAGATGTTCAGAAACCGGTAGTTTCCGAAGAGAAACCAAAAAAGACACCCAAAAAAGAATCAAAAGAAAAACCCAAGGCAAAACCGGCGGCAAAGAAGACGACAGCCAAGGAAAAGACACCGCCAAAACCGAAAGCCGCAAAGAAAGCGCCTGCCAAGGCTGGAAAGGCGGCGCCAAAAAAGACGGCAGCAAAGAAAGCACCACCGAAATCAAAGAAGAAGTAGGATTTCGAAAAGATAAAAAGGGCAAACCCGAAAACGGTTTGCCCTTTTGTATATGGCGTCCCCACGGGGAGTCGAACCCCGGTTACAGCCGTGAAAGGGCCGTGTCCTAGGCCACTAGACGATAGGGACGTTATTGGCCTTTATTTATGTAAGTTGCGCCTTATATATTGTTAAAACTAGAATGTCAAGGATTGGCTCAATAAAAAAACAAAATAATTTTTAACATTTAGAGACATGCATTTGAGTTGTCTCTAAATTCTAAGCAGCAGCTGATTGAAAGAGACTTTTTTATGAACATTACTTTTGAGGTTTGGATATGATAAAAAATACCATAGAAGCATGGCACAAAATAATTGAAGCGAGGGACGCAGCCGGTTTGGATAACATTCTTGCGGAAAATGTTGTCTTTCACTCACCGGTTGTTCATACGCCGCAAGAGGGAAAAGAGATAACCAAAATGTACCTTATCGCGGCTCTTTACGTTTTCAATAACGGCAGCTTCAAGTATCTTAGAGAAGTCATTTCCGGTAACAACGCGTTTCTGGAGTTTTCCACGGTGATAGAGGGTATTACCGTTAATGGTGTGGATATGATTACCTGGGGCGCTGACGGCAGGATTACTGACTTTAAGGTCATGATTCGCCCGCTTAAAGCCATCAACTTAATCCATCGAATGATGGGAGAAATGCTGCAAAAGGGCAAGCCTGCTTAATTGATGACTGACTAAGATCTTTCCCCGTAATATTATGCAAACCGGTTAATTTTGGGAGCAGATTTTATCCACTGCAATTTGAGCCGAGGAAAAGCTGATGTCGCCGGAGCAGCCGTCGCCACGAACTGTGTCGCCAATAAAATAAAACCCTTTGATTGTAGCGCATTCGACGTCCGGCCTGTGCGGCTTGGATTGAGCTGGAGTAAGAACATTGCCGTTCATTACCGGCACAACTGTTTTTCTTTCTTCGACTACCATAGGCAAAAAATTCGGGAAGATGGCTGATATGGTGTCTTTGAGGCTCTTTTCTGTTTGCTCGACGATTTTCTTATTTCCGTCAAAGTGCCACGGAAGCATTATACCCCAGGTCGATATATATTTGCCGCGCGGCGTGAACGAATCATCGGCATTGGACTGGAAACGCGCCCAGATCGGTATATCAACTCCGAGTATGCTGGAACGGATATTTGTAACGGGTCTGTCCGTTATAAAGTCTATGGTCAGGCCGGAACTGTTTTCGATATTCTTTGCGTAATCGAGCGTGGCCTTGGGAAGAAGAGCGCTGTCCATCAGGTCAAATACCAGAGGGAGTCTTGCGGTAAAGATTATGTTTTTAGCGGAATATGTTGCCCTGTCTGTTTTAACGCCAACCGCTCTGCCGTTTTCAGTAATTAACTTTTGAGCCTTTTCATGTAGATGTATTTCGCCGCTTTTGTCGATGTGTTTTTTCAGTTTGGAGAATATCTGGGTGGAGCCGCCTTTGGGCTCGCCAACGCCAATCCCTGCTTTTAATGCCCTTTGCAGGAAATCAATTACTTCGCCCGCGCTGACTTTATTCGGCGACGGGCACATGACGGTCATGCCAAGGAAGGGCAGAAAGGCCTCAACCTCGGGATTATGAAAATATGTTCTATAAAAATCGAGCAGGGTTTTGTCATACCACGCTAAAGGATCAGACTTTTTTATTTTTATCAGCAGAGCGAGTAGTGTAAGCCTTGCCCGAAATGAAAGCATAGGCGTTTTCAAAAAACCTGCGGGGCCTTCGGGTCTTTCCCAGAGCCTGCCTTTGAATATCAGCTTAGCGTCTTTGGCCTCCGGCAAAAAATCTATCTCTTCTCCGAGCCTTTTGAATACCTCGTTGGCAATGCCCTTTTGCGCAAGCCTGTGCGAATGAGCTCCGTATTCCCAGACATAGCCTTTCTCGTTTCTGTAGGAGAGCGCCCTGCCGCCGATCATGCCAGATGCTTCCAGCACGATAACTTTTCTGCCAGAGTGGGCAAGTAGCGCCGCCACGCTCATTCCGGCGTAACCAGCTCCGATGATGATTGCATCCGCCATAAAAATCTCCAATTAATGGATTGATAAATATTGGGTGTCAAAGTTTTAACATTTTTTAAAAACAGAAGACAACTTTAATTTATCTGATACCAAGTTACTATCAAATATTAGCCCTACTTAGCTTCGCACGTAGGATAATTCGACTAGCGCTTCGAACTTCACTTCGTTCGCTTTCAGCGAGTCTCATTAAAGTTTGATTTACCGGGCATAATACCAAGTAAGCTTTCAAAAATTCATAGTATTTTTTGAAAGCAACTTGGTATAAATAACTAATTTGGCATTTACTCAATAAGTATGATATGAAAGAATTAAATGAAAACAACAACAGCAAACCACCTCTTTGGCCTCCGCTGGCCATTGGTAGCATTGATTATTTCACTGCTGACTATATTTGTGAATAAGCCGGCTATGGCCATTTCTCTTACGGATAGTGCAAGCCCCGTTCCTGCCGCGGCAATGAAACTTGTTGGGTTCTGCGCGGATCCGAAAGCAGGGCTCGATGCTCAGTCCGTTGCCATTCTTGTAGATTATGTCCTCGAGCCTAAATCAAATAAGGAAGCCGCTCTCCCAAAACTCAAGGAAACCCCGGGAGCCTATTATGAATTCGATACTAGGATCAACTTTTCCAGTTTCCTGCAATACTCCTATGGAAACCAAATTCCAGCGGTTCTAACTAGCCCGGCTTCTCTGCGGTATTCTGTGTGGAAAGGCATCCAAGGGGAATCACAAAAAATGCCCGGGAGCTGGAAATTGGTTCCACCAGCCGGTAAACCTCTAATCATTCACGGATTACAGCGCGACGCCATCACTCCTGACCAGACCACCGGTGTCTATTATGAATACGATTTGAAAAGAACTTTCATCCTTCTCAATCACAAGGGACGGCAGGTGTTTATTTCCATTTCCAAACAGATCGATATTTCAGACATCGGTAAAAAAGGTGTCATCCTGGGGGACGATGATGATTGGAATTACTATTATTCGGGAATACCCGGTTCGACCAAAGCAGGTCTCGGCTGGGTTAAATCCTACATCTATGATTTTTTTGCGGTGGGAGTATATGTCGAATCAGGTTCTTCTCCATCCACGGTCAGATCCGGCGTTTTTCAATGGATTAGGGCTGGCTGGTCCGGAGTCAATTTTGTTCAAACAAGCCATATCATTAAAGGAATGAAAAGAAGTGCCAAAAATTCAAAAACGATCCTGGAATCGCCAAAATTGCCAGCTCCAAAACAGATAATCTCAACTTATCAAAAGTTTTCAGCTTTACCCAAAAATGATTTAGTTGAAAGATATACCGCATTGCAGCAGGCTCGAAAATCCCTGGCGATCTTGAGCGGGAAAATCGATAAAAATGAAATAAAAAAACAGGATTCCTATACCAACACTCCTAAAGAACAAATCCTTGAAGAATTGATGCTGGAATATTTAAAGATTACCCTGGGCAAGCCGTCGTTGTTAGGGAAGCAAGTTGTTTCAGGCCATAATTAATCAGCTGGTAATTCATCCAATCTAAGCGGAGAAAAGAGATATGGAGTGGGGTGTTGTTTTACTAATTCTTTTTGCGGCATCGCTGCATGCCGGTTGGAATGCCCTGATCAAATCAGAGTCGAGCAATTCCACGAACACCGCTTTGATCGTCGCGGGAAGCGCCGTTATCGGTGTGGTATTTCTGCCCTTTGTTCCGCTACCGCTGCGGCCTTCCTGGCCGTATCTCGGAGCATCCGTCGTCATTCATATTGTTTATTTTAGCCTATTACTGCTCGCCTATAAAAAAGGTGACATGAGCCTTGTTTATCCACTCATGCGTGGACTGCCTCCGGTACTTACCGCCATAGCCGCATCCATTTTGCTTTCTGAGGCATTATCCCTACGCGGATGGCTGGGGATTGCGCTGGTTTCGAGTGGGGCTTTAATGCTTGCCACAGACTTCCGTTTTTCCAAAGGTTTCAAACCGGCGCCGGTCGCGCTTGCTCTTTTAGCCGCGCTGGTAATTGTCCTATACACATTGGTTGATGCGCAGGGCGCAAGGCTCTCTGGCCATGCTTTTAGTTATACCGGCTGGATGCTTTTTCTGCTGGCCTTGTTTTTCTTCATCGCCATCCCGGCCATAGAAGGTCGTCAGGTATTTTTTCGGATGGCCAAGGATTGGAAAAAAAGTATCGTTGGCGGTGCCTTCACCTTTGCTTCTTACGGAATTGCGCTTTGGGCCATGACGGTGGCGCCTGTCGCGCTTGTGGCCGCTCTGCGCGAGACATCCATTCTTTTCGGCACGGTATTGTCCTTCTTCATCCTGAAAGAGCGCATAACATGGATTCGCGGCATATCCATTGTGCTGATTGTTGCGGGGGCTGTTGCCATAAAGATGTCCTGAAAAATGAGTAGTAAGCAATGAATATGTCAACAGACAATCAAATTTACAGGCAGCTCCAGATTCAACTGGACAAATATCCTATTGGATATCCCGCGACAAAAAGCGGTGTTGAAATTGATATCCTGAAATATTTTTTTACCACGCTTCAGGCAAAGATTGCGCTGTGCCTTACGCTTCGGTCCATCCCCGTTGAAAAAACTCGTAAAAGGCTCAAAGGGAAATTCAATATCGAATTATCCTCTGATGATTTGCGGACGATGCTTGACGAAATGTTTATGAAAGGCGTTATCAGGCGCTCGGGGAACAAGGATCATCCCCGATACAGCATTGCCATGCTGGCGATTGGCATGTTTGAATATCATGTGGATGATCTCACCTATGAGCTGGTGGAAATGATCCAGAAATACTTTGATGAAGCATTTGACGCGGAATTTTTCAGGTCATCTCTGCCCCAGCTGCGGACAAGCCCTCACATGAAGGCGATTGTTCCGGAATATATTGTTGATACATATGACAATATGAGGCACTTCATAGCCAAGACCAAAGAAACCATCCATGTGGCCAACTGCGTCTGCAAGCAGGCGGAGGCCATTATGGGGGAACCTTGCCGGCTGACGGACAATATTGAGGTCTGTCTGCTTTTTGGATCAACCGGTTACGCGGAGCGAGGCAGAGCCAGGCAAATATCCGAAGAAGAATGCCTGCGTATATTGGAACAGGCTGAAGAAAAAGGAATGGTTCTTCAACCCGGAAATTCGCGAAAACCAAGCTGCATCTGTATCTGCTGTGGTTGCTGCTGCGGAGTAATAACCACTGCTAAAAAACAATCCCGGCCTGCCCGATTTTTTGCCTCCAATTATTATGCCAGTATCGATGCTGATTTATGCAAAAGTTGCGGAGTTTGTGTAGAGCGCTGCCAAATGGACGCGATTATTCAGGAAGGTAAAAACTTTCGAGTGGATCTGGAAAGGTGTATCGGATGCGGCCTTTGTGTGACTAAGTGTAACCCGGATGCCGTCAAGTTGATTAAAAAAGCAAAAGTTACCGTACCACCAATGAACACCGAGATTTTATATTTAAGCATCCTGAGAGAAAGAGCCGGCAGGAAAAAAATGATTATCAATATGCTACGGCTGCTTTTAGGGAAGCCCTTATAATGTCTTTTGCCTCATAGGTATTGACATTTGTCTTCTTAATCTTTAGATTGAAAGAAAAACATAAGGGATATGAAGTTATGCCGATTTATGAATATAAATGCGATAAGTGTAGAAAACAATTTGAAGTTGTCACCATAAGCATGAATGAAAAAGCAAATGCGGTGTGCCCGAAATGTAAATCTAAAAAAACCAGCAAAATGATGTCCAGCTTTGGGCGCGGGAAATATGGTTCTCTTAGTGCGGGTAGTTCCGGTGGTTCCAGCGCATCCAGCAGTTCCAGTTGCGGATCGTGCTCGTCATCTAATTGCTCGTCCTGCGGGCACTAAATTCATTGATGTAAGAGAAGATAAGATATCCCTAGGTGGTTTGCCGCTTTCCCGCATCAGAAAAATGAAGGTAATACCAAGTTGCTTTCAAAAAATATGAATTTTTGAAAGCTTACTTGGTATTATGCCTGGTAAATTGACCTTTTAATGTTTGATAGCAACTTGGTGTAAAAATGAATGAGTTATTGATTTTGCTTTTGATCATAGGCGGATGGATTTTCGTGCAGGCTTGGCTATTGCCACGTCTGGGAGTCTCCACTTGAATGAGGCCTGCTTGTCCGGTCAAGGACAAGAAGAAAATACCTGAGAGTGAGAGTTAATTAAAGCACCGGTTTCATTTTTGTGCTGGAACAGGCAGGTAATGAAACCAGGGCGGCTATTTTTTAGTGTTGACGGGAATCATATGATCGGGCAACTGGATGGCTACCACTTCGCCGCGGGCACAGACCTTTCCGCCGGCAATGAGAGTCGATTCCACAATTACCTTGCGTCCCTTGACTTCTTTTACCTTACCGCGAATTTCGATCGGTCCTCCTAATGGGGTGGGCAGAAGATAATCCACATGCAGCGAGGCAGTGAGGAAGCGCAGAGGTGGCATCGTATCCATTTCTCGATTTTCCGCGCGGTATTTAGCGGCGGCGGCAGTGCCCGTGCTGTGGCAGTCAATGAGCGAGGCGATTAGCCCGCCGTAGGCATATCCGGGGATTGCCATGTAGTGAGGGTTGGGTTCATAAACACAGATGGATTCCTCTCCGTCCCAATAGCTTTTTATTTTCAACCCATGTTCGTTGAGACGGCCGCATCCATAGCAGTGGCTTAAATCATCCGGGTAGTAATCCTGAAATGCTTTCTTATCCATGCGATCTCCTTTTTTCCGTAGTAGTATGTCACGCGAATGTTAATTTTGTTCCCGCCATATTCAAAATAAATTGATCCGGCATTTGCTTTTCCAAGGCCATGATCGCTTTTCTACCCGTGCAATGTGTCGGGATGATAAAGGCCGGGTTGACCTTCTTGAGCTCCTCAGTTGTCCGGTCAATAATTGGTTCAAAAAACGGTCCGGCAAGGTGAAATCCGCCCATGACAACGTGAACCTTATCAATGCCGGTAATAGCCATCGCGTAGCGCACAGTATTGACAATGCCCGAATGGGCGCACCCGGAGAGGATCACCAACCCCTTGTCTTTAAGATTCATTACAATGGAGGTATCGTCTTCGATTGCGTCCCAGACTTCCTTGCCGTCTTTCTGGCAATGGGCGATGGGCCAACCTTTTTCAAATTCTGTCTGCTTTGGAATCTCGCCCAGAACGAGGACAGTGTTGTTCAGAAGTGGATATGGTTTTTCTGACTCCACCACAGAGAGCCCAGCCTGTTTGACCATTTCCCGCGTCAATTTCGGAAAGTTGATTTTAAATTCCTCTCCGAGTTTGACATAACGATTCGATTTAAAAACTGACGGATGCACGACAATGGGAATGTCGCGCTTGCCGATCAGGGCGGTTAACTTTTTCATGCCGCTCGTGTGATCGCTGTGTCCGTGGGAAAGAGCAACAGCCTCGATCTCAGTCATATCAACGCCCATGGTTGCCGCGTTTTGCGCAGCCCCGTTTTCGGAGAATCCGAAATCAAAGAGCATGGTTTTTGTCTTATCACCCATTGTTGTTTTCACGATGGCCGAAAAACCATGCTCCGCCAGAATGGAGGCGCGAAATTCTCCGTTTTTCAGCGGCATAGCCCTGGTAATCACCGCGTTGTTGTCCATAGCCGTCATTTCGATATAGTTGTCTTGCAAGGTCAGAATCTCAACCTTGTCCACAGCGTTTAATTTAGTTGAAGACATGTTAATACTCCTTTTTCTGTTGTTTTAAATTTATACCCGATTGATATTATATTGCAACTCTGCCGTTATAATTTATGTCTTACTACAAGTCTCATTTCCAATGTTCCATTAGCCTTCATGGCAGCCGTGCTCATGCTGCGCGCAGGCGATTCCGGAATCATTGAGATTGCCGGCAAGCCAACTTTCCACGACATCTTTTACTCCGCCCGAACAGCCGCGCAGAACATCGATTCCCTGATTGTTTAGGACATTTACGGCACCTTGTCCCATGTTCCCCGCGATCATTAATTTAACTCCCATTTGTGCAAGAGTCGAGGCAATATTAGATTTGCAGCCGCAACCGGCAGGTGGTGTGATCTTTTCCTCCGATAGGATGTTTTTCTGATCATCAACGGTGAATACAGTAAAATACTCACAGTGCCCAAAGTGTTCATCAATTTGATTCTGATTTGACGGTAATGCGATTTTCATAAATTTCTCCTTAAAAATAGTTTAGTTTTCTCTTTTAGCCCCGCGACCTTTTCCGTGGGCGCATGGCTTTATTTCGTCAATAGCAACTTCCCCACCTTCGATTTTCAGTGCTTTTCCATTCATCAGCACGTCAGCTATCTTTTTGTGCGCCGCTTCGATGATCCTGCCGAACGTCTGGCGGGAAATTTTCATTCTGGCCGCTGCCTCTTCCTGATAAAGCTGCTCGTAATCTGCCAGGCGAATCGCTTCGTATTCATCAAGGCTCAGCACTACCTCTTCGAGTTGAGAAATTGGTATTCCTCGCGGCTTGAAATAATTTTTATCCGGAACGCCGCAAACATTACGGCAACATTTAGGTCGGGGCATTTGTCGTTATTACTCCTTTTGGCTATTATAGGCATATGCCCATAACTTGTCAAGGGCTAAAATTAGTTCCTTTTTTGAAAATATTCAGGAGAACAAATGATTGTTCTTATGTTTTTGTGGTAATTTTTCTATCGCTAAAATATAATGAATGGCGTGAGTGGGCATATCAGGATTGATATTAACAACTTCCTGTCGCTCTACACATTACTGTTTTTAAAAAATATTTAACATTAAAATTGGTAATGTTAAACTCTATCGAGATGCTGATTATACCTAAACAAATACATTCAGGAATACATTTTGAAAATTTGAAGAAGCAGTGAAGTTGATTTGAAATATGAAAGATAAGTCTGCCTGCTTTTCGATACATAATTTTCAGTAACGTAATTTTCTTGACACTAAATCGTAAGCCCAATATACTCATTACATCTTGGACAGCTATTTTGATTAAACCTAAGAAATAAAATAATCTTGCAATGGTAATTCGGGAGTATGTATGAACGATTTAATGAATAAGCTTAAAGGCCGCTTAGGTCTGATTGTTCTGGCGGTCTCTATTGTTATTACCGCCGGTGGATTTTATGTTTATCAGCAATACCGCAATACACACATCTCCACGGAGGACGCTTATGTCACGGGGAGAATACACACGGTGGCTTCCAAAGTGCCAGGGACAGTCAAGACCTTGCTGGTAAAAGATAATCAGTTTGTTAAAGAGAAAGATGAGTTGCTGGAGATTGATGATCGGGATTACAATGTAAAAGTGAGGGAATCTGAATCGACGGTAGGAGCTGAAAAGGCCAGGCTTGATGAAATAAGCTCGCGGGCGGAAGTAGCGCGTAAACAGCTTGTGGAATTTAATTTCCGTATGGAATCAGTCAAAGCAAATCTGCGGCTTCAGACTGTTAATCTAAAGCAATCGGAAATTGATTTACAACGCATGCAGCGTCTTTTTGATAAGAAGATTATCGCCGAAGAACAATACGAAAAAGCCAAAACTGCTTATGAAGGCAACCTTGCCCTGGTGGAGTCGGCAAAAGAACAGGTAAGCCAGGCAAAGGCTGCGCTGGAAACCCAAAGCGCGCTGATTAAGCAGATGGAAGCAGGACAAGTATCACAAAAATCATCCGTGAAACAAAAGCAGGAAACACTTGAAGCTGACCGCTTGAAAAGAAGCTATACGGTAATTTATGCGCCATCGTCCGGATATGTGACGAAGAAATCGGTCGAGGCAGGTAATCAGATTCAGGCCGGTCAGCCTCTAATGGCGATAGTACCGCTTACTGATGTCTGGATCATCGCTAATTACAAAGAGACGCAATTGGAAAGGGTGAAGCTCGGACAGAAAGTGGTCATTAAAGTTGATTCTTATCCCGGCAAGAAATTTTCCGGTAAAGTTGAAAGCATTATGGCGGGAACGGGGGCAGTTTTTTCTATTTTCCCTCCGGAAAATGCAACCGGCAATTATGTTAAAGTTGTCCAGAGAATTCCGGTTAAGATTATTCTTGATCCGGATACCGATCCGGATAAACTGTTGCGGGTTGGCATGTCTGTGGAACCGGTTATTCTTGTGGAGTGATCAAGCCTTATGTCCCGGCCGATTGATAAATGGATAGTCGCTCTTACCGTAATGCTGCCCACGTTGATGGTCATTATTGATACGTCCGTTGTCAATGTTTCGCTGGATCACATTCGCGGCAGCCTTTCCGCTGGTGTTGACGAATCAACCTGGTCGATCACATCCTACCTTGCTGCCAATGCCGTTATCATCCCAATGACAGGATGGCTCAGCCGTTTTTTTGGCCGCAAGCGCTTTCTGATGTTTTCCATATTGTTATTTACCATTAGCTCTCTTCTTTGCGGCCTGGCCTGGAATATTCAGAGTCTTATTTTTTTTCGAGTGTTGCAGGGTCTCGCCGGTGGATCGTTACAACCGATTTCTCAATCCATTCTGCTAGAAACATTTCCTCCCGCTCAGCACGGAACAGCTATGGCAATTTTCGGCATGGGTACTATGTTCGGACCCATCATGGGCCCGCTCATGGGTGGTTGGATAACTGATAACTGGTCCTGGCACTGGATCTTTTTTATCAATATTCCTATCGGCATTCTATCTCTGGCCATGTCGCTCTGGTTTATCCGCGATCCTCATTACATGAAGCGCACCGTTACTTCCGTTGACTATTGGGGGCTGATGCTGCTCAGTGTTTGGGTAGGCTGTCTACAGATGGTACTGGATAAAGGACAGCGGGAAGATTGGTTAGCTTCTGATTTCATCATGATTCTGACAATCATTGCCATAGCTGCTTTCGTTCTTTTCATCTTTGTTGAGTTATATGCCGAACATCCAATCGTGGATTTAAGAGTTTTCCGGAGTTATTCATTTTTATCAGGCAACATAGTTATATTCTTTGTCATTGCTGGTCTTTTCGGCAGCATTGTACTTTTGCCCATTTATCTGCAAAGCCTGATGGGTTACACCGCCTCTCTGGCGGGGATGATTCTTGGTCCGGGCGGCATTGCCGTTTTTCTGGTGATGCCGCTTGTTGGCTGGTCAATCAGGGTAGTGAATCCCAAGCTGATTGTCGCGATAGGCCTTGTTATTATTGCCTATGCCAATTATCTGATGAGCGGTTTCAATATGTCGGCTGATTTCATGTCGATCATCTGGCCGCGTGTTGTCATGAGCACAGGAATGGGCATGGTTTTTATACCACTGACCACCATATCGTTATCCAGCACCCCAAAAGAAGAAATGGGCAACGCGACGTCTGTTTTTAATCTGGTCAGAAATCTTGGTGGTAGCGTGGGTGTGGCATTTGCGGCAACAATGTTATCCAGAGGAACGCAGATTCATCAGGCTCACCTGAGTGAACATATAACATCATTTGACTTGGGTTACCAGAGTGCAGTAAATGGGTCGGCTCAGCTTCTGTCGCTGCGCGGCATGGATCCTGTCACGGCACAACAGGGGGGAGCCGGCGCTATTTATAATGAGCTTCTGAGACAGGCGTATATGCTGTCCTTTAATGATGTTTTTTATGTTCTGACAATTATGATGATCTGCATGTTACCCTTAATCCTGTTTATGCGCCATGTTGATCATAGCACTGTAAAACCATAATTCTCACATCAGTGAAAATCAATCACGGCATATGGTCACATATAAGTTATTAGCTGTCGTTTGTTTCGAATGATATGCAGTTATAATCCGTTCAAAGTAGCAACAAAGAAACACAGATGATTCCCAGGATAAGCCAGATGGCGTCTTTTTTCCAACCTATTAAATAAGCGGTGGATATGGTAAAGATCGCCCATGTCTGCCAGCTGACCAGAGAGTGAATCCCAAATAGATAAACCACGGCGAGCAAAAGCCCGATGAAGCCGGAAAAGAATCCTTTAATAATTACCTTAACGATCTTCAGCTCTTTTATTTTTGCATGCGCGCGTCCAAGAAGGATGATGGCCGCAAGCGAAGGTGTAAAAATGCCGATGGTGGCAATAAGCGCGCCGATGATGCCTTTCACCTTAAAGCCGATAAACGTGGCTGTGATAAATATTGGGCCCGGCGTAATCTGCCCCAACGCAATACCGTCGCGAAAGGCTTTCAGACTCAACCAATGCATTCCATCGACGACAATATGTTGAATTAGTGGGATAGTGGCAAAGCCGCCGCCGAAGGCTAACGAGCCAATCTTCAGGAAGGTGACAAAAATGATCCATGTTCCGGTAATAAGCAAAAAGATTGTGGCAAGCGCTCCAGCCATAATCAAAAGCGGCAGATAATTTTGTAACCTTCCGACTTTGGGGATGGCAATTTCTACTTTTAAATGTTCCGGCATTTTTTCCTGTTCAAATTCGCCGCTGAAATAAAAGAACAAGGCACCGAAGATTCCGGAGATTAAAATTAGGTAAACAACATTTAAGTGAAGAAAGGTGATACCCATAAAAGAAAGAGCCGCGATAGTAATGCCCTTGTATGAATTACTATCCATTTTAGGGAAGACTGATTTAGCCATCATCAAAGTCGCATTTATCAGCAAGGCAACAACCAGCGCTCCCAGACCAATAAAAATTGAATTAACAAATTTCAAGTTTCCATAAGTAAAATACGCCCAGGCCAGGACGGTAATGGCAGTCATGGATGGCAATATAAACGAAAAAGGCGCGAGTATCCCACCCCAGGGCTTGCGCAGTTTATGGCCAATATAACCCCACAAGGTTACACCTGTGGCACCCGGCAAAATCAGTGACAGGCTTAAGGCATTGATGAACTCATCCTCGGAGATCCACTCTTTTTCGTGAACGATAACCTTCTTCATCAAGGCCAGAATTGCCGGTCCACCATAGCCGATAGTCCCGATGTATAAAGCAGTCTTAATTATTTCCAATAAGGTCGGTCGTTTCATTCAATGATTCCTTATGGACACCGGATAATTCCACGAGCCCAAAGACAATCGCCGCAAACGGGGAAAGGATTGCCTTGGCAATCTGCTTCATTGTTGTCTGCCAAATAACAATCACAATCAGGGCAAGGCGGGAAGTCAAAATTCCGAACTCGCCTGCGGAAGGACTCATAGTCCTGCTCATTCCAGATAGCCTGCAAAGACTGGCCGGGCAGTTGCCCCACATGATGACATTTGATCCGCTTTTCCCGCCCACGGGCGTAGCATGAATAGGAGTGCAGCAGTGGAACACAGGGACTGATCCTTCCATCCCACGAAACGGCAAGACTTTCCGCCTGAATAAAGGGACAATGATTGTTGAACTTGTGCGGATCAATTTCCAGATCAAGAAACCGTAAATTGGGTTGCCTGCGCATAAGAATGGAAAGCGGCTTTTCGGTATGCACAGACCAATCAAATTTGGGGAGTGCCAACACCGGCAAACAGGATGCCGTTTTGCGCGCGGAAAGGCCAAGTTGAAAGAGACCTTCTTTCTCCATCTCCGCGGTATAGGGAAGCACATTACTTACCATGACGAACGAAGCATTCAGGTATTCCGCTATTTTATAGATTTTGGGTAACTCTTTAATATTGCTCTTCATGGCGACAAAGGCAACGCCGATTGTTATTGGTTTTCTAGCCTCATCAGAAAATCCTGGTTGAAAGCGTTTTACGTTTTTGATGATTTCCCCAAGGGACGCATTACCGCGTATGTTGCCGAAGGTCTTATCATCGGCGCCGTCGATGGAGACAACAAACTGATTAAGTCCGGCATTGATTAGATCATTGGCCATTTCAGGAGTCAAAAGAATGCCATTGCTGGTCATCTCCGTGCGCATCCCCCGCTCACAGGCACAGCGGATCATATCGACAATCCGGGGGTGAAAGAGGGGTTCTCCAAAGCCCGCAAAAGACATCGTCTTGGCCTGCGGAAATGTATCCAAGCTTTCCATGAGAGATTGAAAAACATCCCAGGGCATGTGCCCCTGTGTTTCATTCCACGTATGACGGATGCAGGTCCGGCAATCCAGGTTACAGAGTGTTGTAGGTTCGATATAGATTTTACGCAGATTATCAATATTCACTCGGTGGTCTCCTGCAGAATAACTCTATTGCCGAAAGTATTTTACCTTAAATTTCAGAGCCACGGTAACCAGGCCGATCATGACCGGAACTTCTACCAGCGGGCCGATAACGGCCGCAAAGGCAACGCCGGAATTAATGCCGAAGACGGCAATGGCGACAGCAATTGCCAGTTCAAAGTTATTGCTGGCTGCCGTAAAGGCCAAGGTTGTTGTTTTGGAGTAATCCGCCCCCATTTTCTTGCCCATGTAAAACGATACCAGAAACATAACCACAAAATAGATAAGCAGCGGGATGGCTATACGCACGACATCCAGCGGCAATGTAATAATCAGATTGCCCTTCAGGCTGAACATCACCACGATGGTAAAAAGCAGAGCGATCAAAGTCAGAGGACTGATCAGCGGCACAAAGCGTGAATGATACTTCTCTTTTCCCATGAGCTTCACTCCGATAAGGCGGGTCAGTGCTCCGGCAATACAGGGAATGCCCAGATAGATGAAAACGCTTTCGGCAATCTGCCGGATGCTGACGTCAACAACGCTGCCGGAAAAACCAAAATAAGGCGGAAGCACTGTAATAAAAAACCAGGCAAAAGCGCTGTAAAAAAGCACCTGAAAAATACTGTTGAAGGCGACAAGACCGGCGGCATATTCAGTATTGCCTTTGGCCAACTCATTCCAGACAATAACCATCGCAATACAGCGCGCCAAACCAATCATGATCAGGCCCACCATGTATTCAGGTTTATCGGGTAAAAACACAATAGCCAGTATGAACATTAAGACCGGCCCGATCAACCAGTTTTGCACAAGCGATAGACTAAGGACTTTTCCGCTACGGAAAACTTGCGGCAAATCCTCGTATTTTACCTTGGCAAAAGGAGGATACATCATCAGAATGAGTCCCACAGCAATGGGGATATTGGTTGTGCCCACCTGAAATGAATTAATGAAGGCCTCGACGCCGGGTATAAAATAACCAAAACCCACACCCAGAGCCATGGCCGCAAAAATCCACAAAGTTAAAAAGCGATCTAGAAATGATAATTTGCTGGAAATATGTTCCGTCATAAATTCCTCCCTCATTTAATTATTTTTTCTGCCTGAAAAAAGGCAGTTAGCTTTTCATGAATGTCATTACCTTTAAATAAAGTTGAGTATAATTACGTAAACACCAGCCAGGATAACGAGCATACCGCAAATCTTTTTCAGAATAATCGCACCTTGAGATTTTTCGGTCCAGTGGAGGTAGTGCTGAACGACTTCTGTGAAAGTGCCGGCAAAAACAAGAACTGTGCAGTGTCCAATACCGTAAGCCAGAAGAAGAGAAAGGGCAAAAATAATTTTGGTGGAAGCCATGCTGAAAACAACGCCCAGTATTGTGGCCATGTAAGCAAAGGTACAGGGGCCCAGCGCAATGCCAAACAAAAGCCCCAGAATGAAAGCCGCCAGAAATCCTTTTCTTTTAAAATTTGGATTCGCGTTTCCTTCCATAAAAGGAAGCGGCAGCACCCCCAGCAAATTGAGACCGACAGCAAGGAAAATAACAGCCACAAAATAATTCCCGTAGCCGCCAATATCGCCAATCATTCTTCCCGCAAGTCCGGTAATAAGTCCGATAATCCCGATTGTGATCAGAATACCCAATCCGAAGAGCGACGAAAGACCAAATGCCCGTCCTGTGCTGATTTTTCCCTGGCCGTCAATTAAACCGACAATCAGAGGGATACACGCGATATGACAGGGCGATAGAATTACCGAAAGCACACCCCAGATAAACGCGGCCCCGATGGCGATTTCGGGAGATGAATTGAGAGCCTGAGAAAGCCAGGTAAACAGCTCAACGATCATCTACTTGACCCCTTGCATTTTGATTACTCTGACGACATCAGCCTGGGGATAATATCCTTCATGACGGAAGTATTCTTTGCCAGCTTTATCCAGAAATACCTGCGTGGGGATTACACGAATGTTGTATTTCATGGCGTCGGTTTTTCCTTTTTCTGTCCAAACATCGTGAAAAACAATTTTGACCTGTCCTTTATAATCTTCTTCCACTGCTTTCATGATTGGTTGCATGGCTTTGCAGGGAATGCAGTTAACTGAACCGATCTCCACAAAAGTTACCTTGACTCTATCAGGCAGAGTTTGTGCCACTGAAATTTGGCTAGCCGCTGCAATGAAAACGAAGGCAAGAATAGTCGCCGCAACTACTTTAATATTTAAGTTTAAAAGCAATTTCATTTCGAGTAATCTCCACAATTGTCAAATAATTATTCAGTGTTTAATAAATCCAGTTAAAGATGAATCCCACAATCATAATGCCTGTGGCAACGACACTGACGAAAATTATGATCAGCGGCAGCTTAATGACTTTCTTCAAAATGATCATTTCCGGAAGCGAAAGACCGATTACCGACATCATAAAGGCCAGCGCAGTGCCCAGCGACGCGCCCTTTTCGAGCAGCGCCTGGAGGATTGGAATAATGCCCGCCGCGTTGGAATACAGGGGGACGCCGATTAGCACCGCCAGCGGAACTGACCACCACGCCTCCTTACCCATAAATGAGGCCATAAAGTTTTCCGGCACGTAGCCGTGAACGGCAGCGCCCACAGCAATGCCTGCCACAATGTAAATCCAGACCTTGGAAACTATATCGACTACGGCTGTATAGCCTGCCTGAATTCTATCGTTAAAAGTGACTTTTCTTTCTTCGATTTGAAAATCACTGGCTTTGATTTCATAAACCCATTCTTCGACAAAGCGTTCTACTTTAAGTTTGCCGATCACCCAGCCGGAAAAGATAGCGATAAGTAATCCTGTGCCTGCGTAGAGCAGGGCAGTCTTCCAGCCAAAAAGTCCAAAGAGCAGGACCAGAGCGACTTCATTAATCATTGGCGCGGCGACAAGAAAAGAAAAGGTGACGCCCAGTGGAATACCGCTTTCCACAAATCCAATAAAAAGAGGGATAGCCGAACATGTGCAAAAGGGAGTTAGTATACCAAGGGATGCGGCCATGACGTTGCCTACAAACAATGGTTTGCCTTCCAGCGCTTTCCTTGTTTTTTCCGGTGAAAAATAAGACCGGATAATTCCCACGACAAAAACAATAACGGTAAGAAGGATAAGTACCTTGGGGGTGTCATAGAGAAAAAATCTAATTGCTTCCGTCAGATGTGCTGATTTATCCAGCTTAAGTATTCCATAGACAAGAAAATCAACTCCCTGCTCTAAAAAAATATAGATCAGAACTGCAAAAGGAATCAGCACAAATGGAATATAATAATTTATTTTTTTCTTGTTGTCAGTATCTGTAGTGCAGCATTCAGTCATTTTAATTACTCCTAATTAAAGGTCTAATAATAATTTAGACACCATTTTCCTGTTTGGAGACCGTGTCGTAATCCTCATCTGTCATTGCGAGTTCACGACAGTGAACGTGGCAATCTCTATGATGTCTTTAGATTCGAGATTGCTTCGGTCGTTACTCTCCCTCGCAAAGACATTACGAAACAGCCTCTTGACCGGTAAATCCAGGAAGCATAATATGTGTAAATGTCTCCATCTCAAAGTGTCTATTTGCCGCCGATCATTTGTTTGATGTCTTTAAGCGTCGGGATTTTGCCGGCAGCTTTAACTTTCCCGTCAATCACCAAAGCGGGAGTTGTCATTACACCGTAGGCCATAATTTGCTTTATGTCTTTGACATGATCTACCTGCGCTTCAATACCCATCTCCTTAATGGCAAGACGAACCGTATCTTCAAGTTTGTTACATGTCGCACAACCCATCCCCAGTATTTCTATTTTCATGTTTGCCCTCCTATCTCTTGCATGCTTTGAGTATTTTATTGTGTTCCTGCGCGTTGGCAGATAATACATCTTCCACACAGCCGATGAAGTCCATTATACAATTGCAACGTAACGTATAATAGATGGAATTTCCCCTTTTTTCATCGGATACCAGTCCGGCGTTTTTCAAAACACTCAAATGCTTGGAAACTGTCGAGGCATCTGCCCCGATCATGTCGGTCAGTTCACCCACACAGCGTTCTTGTTTGCTTAGTTCCTCAATAATAAATAGTCTGCTGGGGTGCGCCATCGCTTTGATGATTTTTGCCCGCGCTTCGTACTGAGGCGTTATCGAACTTTTCATTTTAATTCCTTCCTTGTCCTATTTGGTCATATAGCCAAATAGCCATACAATGTCAACCATTATTTTCTTCAATTTTTTTATTGTGGAATTAGAATTATAAGAAGGACTTATAATAATTTGATTGACGCTTATTCGAAATCATCAACTTTTTACGGCTGATGCTGACTACTGACTTGAGGAAGATAAAAGTAAAAAAGAGATTACTGAATCAACGGAATCACTGTGCCCATCTACAACTAAAGTATTTTCGATTTGGAGTTGGAGAGTGGATTACCATTTCAAACAATCAAATATGCTTCATGCTACGGGCGGGGAATTACGGCCGCATAAACCATCCAGGCAAGTTGAGCTGGTTTTATGATTAAGGCTGGACTCTTACTGGCAATATGCTCTTAAATTTACTGACTTGCCTTTTTTACAGTTGCCCCTTTATAGAAAGCACCTATTAATATTAATATTGCCGAGAATGAAAAGAGGAAAGGGCAAAACTTAAATATAGGCAGACTAGTGTTAAATCTAGTGAATAATGAAAGTATAGCCATGCTGAAAAGTGTAATTGAAGAAACAATATATACTAATCTGGATGTAAGAGTATTGGCTTTGTCAGAATATGTAACAACCATTAACAATACACCTATGAATATCAGGGTAATACCTTCAATTATCCATTCCATCAATAGTATTTGTTCACTATCAAATGATAGTGAACCAAAAGTGGCTAAGATTGATTCGGTAATAAACATATGGAAAATACCCAGTGCTAATAATAATGTTGCTGAAATAGTAATAGTTATGACGCGCATTACGATTGTCCTCCATTTCGACAAATTTCGACATGTTTCAGGATAATGTTACTATAGTAAAATACCAGATAAAAAACAAAGGGCCTCCCTGTCTACTAAAGGTATCGCCTCACATGATGGCAGTATTCAGTGTATTGTTCGCCGAATACCCTATGCAGATGCTGCTCCTCAGCCAAAATGATTTTGTGATGCACTATAACCACATATGCGCCAATGATGAACAAGAGGGGGTTTAGGGTATATAAAACCGGTGCAAATAAAGTTGCATACATACCCAGATACATTGGATTCCGGCTGAATCTGAAAAGTCCATCAACTTTCAAATTTGTGCTTTCTTTAGGCGATCCAATCCGAAAAGAATCTCCAAGCCCGAGTCGACCAATGAATAATAATACAAATCCTGTTACCCATATACATAAAGACACCCCTTTCAACAATTCAGGAGTCTTTACAAAAGAAAGGTTAATGCCCCAACTATATGCAATCATGGCGGCCCAAAGCAGAAGTATTGAATACTTGCTGCTGGAAAAAAGCGTTATTCCAATTGGCGGCTCACCGCCCATATCAATATTTTTACTCCGCAGCAATTTTTCACCGCCAATCAGGACAATCATAAACCCTATCGGCAATAGTGTTATAGATAATGCTTCAATCATTTATTAACCCTCACTTTTATTTCTTTTTTATTCTCACTTGAGACAGATTAGCGTTCAAAACCACGTTGTCATACGGTATCTCAGGTAGGCTTCACCATAAGCCGAAAGGAGATTTTCTTCCTCAATCTGCCGCCAATAAAGAATATTGCCAATGCAAACTAACGCAATAATCAGACTGGCGGCAGCACCGTAACAGATTACCCAGCCGAGAATCCAGAGAATGAAACCGGTATACATGGGGTGGCGGATCCTGGAAAACAACCCGCTGGTTACCAGATGATCGATGTTCTCCACACCCCGCAACTGAATTAAGCCGCCAAGAGCTATCCCCGACCCAATTATCAAAATCCCAAGGCCAGATAATTTTACAACATAAGGAAGATTGATGTGCCATGGGTCCAGGGGACACATGAAGCTCCAGCTTGATAAAAGAAGACACATGGCCACAAAGACAATGGCAAGCACAGTATTGCTTTTCTGGTTCAATTTGCCGTTTTTTTTAAGCAGCTCATAGCTTGTGCGAACCACCAGGCCAATAAGGCATATACTGATAAAAAAAAGATAAGTTGTATGCATTTTCCGGACTCCTCTCAAAACGCTCCGAACTTTCTGTGATTTGATGTGTTTGCCGACTTCAGTCCGTAACTCATGATCATTCCAAGAACTAAACCCAGCACCGAATGCATCAAGAATGATCCGCCGTACCACTGAAGCGTTTTGGTTACCGTCATCTTTAAGAGGATTGGTGTCGCCGCAAGAATCGGCTGACTAAGAATTTGCACATACAGAATTGCGAGAATTATGCTTTTCTTAAGAGTGTCCGGTCGAAGAACCTTGACCTGCGTCACTGCTGCCCCAAAGATAGCTCCGGCCGCAGGACCTATCAGATAATGTGTAAACACACCCAACGGAACACCGCCTGTCATCTCAGTGCCCTGCATCGAAAAGAAACTCGCTACCGTTTTCCCAACTATTGAGAAGCAGGTTAGAGCTGGTAATCCTGCTACCGGTAACGCTACCATGAGAACGATGTCCATGACCATCGTACCGGCCAATCCGCCAATCAACCCCCATCCTATTCCTTTTGCAGGAGAGACATGGGTAAAATGTCCTCTTGCCCACGAATTATCCTGACACGTTATTTCCATGTTTATGACTCCTTCCTTCAAAGATTGATCTTCCGTAAATAATGGGTATCAGTTTGCGCACGTGCTTTTGATCTTCAACACAGGCTGGGATGGTTTCCACTCAACTGACCTATGCAGAAACCACCCCACCCACATACCTCAGACGCGTGCCGTTGCTGTGGTGACGCTGTTGCGAAGCTCCGTTTTGTAAATCTTCCAACCAGGCCACCATGTGCTGTGCCAGCGATGGATACTAGTAAAGATCGAACGCGGCTTCTCTTCCGCTTTACACCGGATAGAGCAGTCGGCGCAGCGGTGTAGTTTCATTATGGATTCAATCATTTTATGCCTCCAGTTTATTGATTTCTGCTTCCTATCAGCAGCAAGTCTTTGTCGCTCGTGAACCGGCTGTGTTCGACATAGATTCCTTTACCAGCAATAATCCGATGATAATTACGCCGAAACCAATAAGGCCGATTCCCCAACCTACATTGGCCAGAATGGCTATGCCTATCCAGATGAAAAACAGAGCGCATCCTACCGCATCTAATTTCCGGTGCAGTTTACTTCTCCTTGTGGTTTTGATTTCCTGATTGCTATTTGCTTCTGACATTGCTTTCCTCCTCTTTAGTTTTATTAGATTCTTTTTTAACACTGCCGCCCTTCATCATCGAGCGCATCATTTCAGCACAATGGACGCTGCAGCCTTCACCTTTTTTTTCAGTAACCTTTTTCATCATCTCCGCGCAGAGTGAACCAACTCCTTTTTGGCCCATCATCTTTTGCATCATCTCTGCAAAGGGGATATTTTCTAAACAGGTACTGAATTCTTTTGGGGACTCCTTCTTTTCTGCCATTTTTTACCTCCGTTTTATTTTTGATCTTTGCAGATGTATAGAGCAGTAAGCGTGCCATGCAGGAAAAAAGATGTAGCAACAAGCGGAACTACTCGATAACCTGTTGAAAATATGGAATTAAAAACGAGAGTAAGTAAATGATAGAAAAAAAGAAAAACATTGATTGGTTACTTATCGTAATAAAATAAAGCGCAGAACATTACCTTTGGTAACAGTCAGGGGAAAAGTTATAGTGGTGTGAGAATGGATCAGCTGGTTTTTAAAGGTCGTGGAAGATTCCATCGTTTTCGTTTCTCCCACAGATTCTTCCGGCTAATTCCCAGAATCCCGGCGATTTGTTCTTCGGAATGCTCCGTCTGCAAGACAATGATGGACTGTTTGGTATATTCGTCAATGGAAACAAAATCCCTGGGGCTCCAGGTTGTATCTGGATTTGCCAACAGCTTTGGTGGGAGTTGATCCGGCCTTATGGGATTTCCTTCATCGGTGAGGTGTAATGCATATTCAATCACATTTTCCATCTCTCTTACATTTCCCGGCCAGGGGTAGTTCATAAATATCTTGAGAGTTTGTGATGATATCCCCGTCACATTTCGGGAATGAGCATCACAGAGGCGCTGGAGAAGATGAGAGGCAAGCGGAGGGATGTCTTCTTTTCTTTCCCGAAGCGGCGGCAGAAAAATTGGAATCACATTCAAACGGAAAAACAGGTCTTCACGGAATATCCCGTCACGGATGGCCTCTTCCAGATTACGGTTTGTTGCCGCAATAATCCGCACATCAAATTTCCGCACCTTTGTATCCCCGATTCGGCGGATTTCCCCTTCCTGGAGGAAACGAAGCAGTTTGACCTGAACCGGCAAAGGGATCTCGCCAACCTCATCAAGAAAGAGGCTGCCGCCATCGGCCTCTTCTATCAGCCCCCGGTGATCTTTGATTGCCCCCGTAAATGATCCCCGTACATGACCGAAAAGTTCTGATTCCAGCAAATTTTCCGGTATAGCACCGCAATTAATGGTAACAAAAGGCTTGTCCTTTCTGTCGGAGTTGAGAACAATGGCACGCGCAATGAGCTCCTTCCCCGTTCCGGATTCCCCGGTGATTAATACAGAGCTCATGGTGGATGCCACCCTTTCGACAAGTCGAAAGATAGCTTTCATTCTTTTGGACTGGGTGACTATGTTGCTAAACTGGGCCTGGCGTTCCATCTCCCGCCGGAGCGTGACGCATTCTTCGGAAAGCCGGATTTGATCTGTAACGTTGCGAACAACCTCCACTGCTCCGATTATTGTTCCATCCTTATCCTTGAATGGCCCTGAAAAAACCTCCATCCACAGAATATTGCCGTTCGGCAGTTGAATATCCCGCAGCGCTCTTTTGGGCTTACCATCCTTGATGACATCAAGGACGATACAATTTTCGCAAGGCTCCTTACGGCCACGATAAGCCTGATAGCATTTCTCTCCGATCTTTGTCCCGTATATCTGTTGGACGGCCTCGTTCTGGAATATGACTTTTAAATCTTTGTCGATCACGGTGACGGCATCACTGACAGTATTCAGCACCGCTTCAAAAAGAGCCTCTCCATATATTTTCAAGGGATCTGATTTCATGTCATATATCCAATTTGGTGAATAGTGCTAAGAAAGAAGATTTGATTACAATTCTTTCCTAAGCCTCATGGGCCTTTTTACCGTAAACCCTCTCATACGCCGCGCAGTATGGGCATAAGCCATTCTCGATATTCTTGACAAACCAATAAGCAATCCCGCGCTGTTTTTTTCTGGCGTGCGTGCATACTGGGCAGTCAACACAACGCTGAGCCATTTGTTTATCTTTTTCGGTAGCAGAAATTGCGTTCATATACATTCTCCTGAATTAAATAGAACCGTTACCTTTATTACCGTTTAAGACCCTTTCCCGAAAGATTGTAGGGCGGATCGGCAAAAATCAAGGAAACTAATTTTTTGTCAATTTCTTTAGTGGTTAATACCTCTACATTTTTCACACTGGTAATACTTTTTACCGTAAACACTTGAATAAAATCGAAAAGTTTTATTCCCGCAATATAAACATCCTTTTTCAGGATTGTAGATTTTGCAGCGAGATCTATTGACCAACTTTGGTCTTTCATAAAAGTACTTATTTTGAGATTCTTTATCTGCCTGCATAAATTTTACCTTTATCTGTTAAGGAATAATATCCCTTTTGTTCTGATGAGCGAACGAATAAATCCATATTGTCTGGATGATTGCTATTGGCCTCATGTTTATTTAGCTCCCCTCGTATTGAGTTTCTAAAAGTGTCCATTTTATAAGACAAGTTTTTTTCTTGAACCAATTTTTCCACTTTCTCATAGATTGTTTGAAGCGGTACAAATTCTATACCCTTGATCTGCTGTTCTTTAATAATTTGGATTATCAAACTTTTAATTGATGGAACAGTACCTGGCAGAAATTGTTCTCTTTTCTGAATCTGTTTTATAGCCGCTTGAACGCTTTTATCTTGGATAGCGCTTTGTTCATTTTGCAAGAAAGCTTTATATACATCAGAATAACCAACCAAGTATTCCTCGTCGGGAGAAAATACAGAATCCGTAAATTTTACAGAATTATAAATTGCTTCAAGTTGTGAAAAATAAAGAGGCTTGCTTTCTTTAAAAATTACATTTGCTTCAAAATTTGTCATCAAACCGCCTTGTGTCAGATTTGTACTGCCAACAATGGCCGTTGTTTCCCTTTTGCCTTGAAACAAATAAATCTTTGGATGAAATACAATATTGGTTTTATTAACATCTTTATCGCCGTAGCAATAAAATTTTAAGTTAGGCGTTGTTTTCTGGAGTTGAATCAAATAATGCATTGATTGCGGGTCGGTTGTTTTAAAATCTAGCCCAGCAATAATCTCAACACTTCCATTGTTTTTCAAGCATTGATCTAGGGATTTCTCTATTACTCTTATGCCCGAGTATTTTAAAAAAGCGATAGCTATTCTTGCAGATTGTGCATTCTGCAATTCTTGGTTGATAATATTGCCAATTGGATAATTGAGATTTGATAATATTTGTATTGCCATATTATTTATCACTTTTCTCAAATAAAGATAGATTTAGCTTGCCCAATCCCTGAAATCTCTAATAGATCATCAACAGTTATATTTAAAAACTTTTTGCCAAATTTTTTAATGATATTTTCTGAAAGTTGCCTGACATTTTTTCCCTTTATACCGCTGCCTAAAAGAATAGCCAAAAGGTCGCTTTTTGAAAGCGCATCAGCTCCTTTTTGTAGAAATCTCTCGCGCGGGCGATCAATCTTTGGAATATCTTTAATTTTTGGCATAAACTATATCCAAGTTAAAAAGAAGGACGCATATGGTCAAATCTTGTTTCCTCATCGATGTTAGAGATAGACCAATTAGTTTATCAACTAGATGGATTGATGGAAGAAGAAAGGTCTATTGGGAACGCTTCTATTTTTTTGTCTGCATTTATTAGAAGCGTCCACAATATTCCTTATCATGAAGTACCGGTATCATATATGTTTATTCATCCACGCAATCACATCGCTAAAGACCTCATTGCGGTTAATCTCGTTGAGCGTCTCGTGGCGGGCGTCCTCGTAAAACTTGAGAGTCAAATCGCCGATGCCTGCGTTTTTCAGCGCATCGTATACCTGACTTACGCCTTTTGTGTTCGCGCCAACGGGATCTTTTGCGCCGGAGAAGATATAGATGGGCAGGCTCTTCGGGATCTTCGCGATATTTTCCTTTTTGTTGATATAGCCGATGCCTCCGAGCAAGTCGCAGAAGAGACCAGCCGAACAGACTGCCCCGCACCAGGGGTCATTGATGTATTTGTCCACCTCGGCGTTGTCCCGTGAAAGCCAGTCATATTCCGTCCGATTGGGCTTGAAGGCGTCGTTGAACGCGCCAAACGAGAGCTTGTTCAAAAGATTGCTCTTTGCTTTTTTCCCTTTGATCTTTGCTTCAATTGTCGCGACTAAAACACCTATCTTCCCAAGGGCGCCCGGGTCGCCGGCTGTGCCCGATAGAACGAGCCCCGAGAGCTCACCTGCGTAATGCATAGAGTAGTAGCGGGAGAGAAACGAGCCCATGCTGTGGCCAAAGAGGAATAAAGGTTTGTTCGGGCACTCTTTTTTGATGATGCCTGTCAGTGTGTGCATATCCACCACGACTTTTTCCCATCCCTTTTCATCGGCGAAATAGCCGACCTTATCCAGCGATCCGGCGGTCTTCCCGTGTCCCCGGTGATCGTTTGCGTAAACGGCATATCCCGCTTTGGTCAGCGCGTCGGCAAAGCGCTCATACCGAGCCGCGTGCTCCACCATTCCGTGGGCTATCTGGATGGCGCCCTTAATAGCTGAAGCGTTATCCGGCATCCATCTGTAGGTGAATATCTGTGTTCCGTCCGCTGCTTTGAAACTAAAGGTATCGTTTTTCATTTCTGTCCCCCTTGAATTGATTAAATTGCATTACTAAAATATTTTTATGAACTTTGCTTTTTAAATTTGAGTCTCACTATATTACTTCTTAAAAACAATGCAAGAAAAAATAGTCCACTATTATTGCATATTACCGTCGAAAAATATTTCTCTTTAATGTTTCTATTGCAGAATTATAGTGAAAAGAGAAGCTGCTTAGAATTTCATTGACGATTGTTTCGTGTTTATTGTAGAAATTGTATCAGTAAAAAAAGAGGTAACGAAGAGCATGGCTAAAATATTAATCGTTTATCACTCTCAGACGGGCAACACAGAAAAGATGGCGCAAGCAGTTGCCAAAGGAGCGGAGTCTATCGAAGGAGCAGAAGTGCTTTTGAAGAAGGCCGGAGATGCCACATCGGAGGATTTATTGACAGCAGACGGTTTAGCTATCGGCACGCCGGAAAATTTCGGTTATATGTCGGGAATGGTCAAGGACTTCTTTGATCGCACTTTTTATCATGTTCAGGAAAAGGTCTTCCGCAAACCTTTCGTCGTTTTTATCAGCGCGGGCAATGACGGCACAGGAGCGCTCAAAGCGATTGAACGCATCGCTCTGGGCTACAAGTTCAAAACGGTTTACAAGCCAGTGATCGCCAAGGGGGCCATTACGGAAGAGATTCTCCAGCAATGCTTTGAGTTGGGCGGCACAATTGCCGGCGGCTGCCAAATGAAAATCTATTAGTGATTTCGAGATGATGCCATAAATATGATTAATAAAAAGCCGCAGCCCTTAACAGGCTGCGGCTTTAAACTTTCAATCAATTATCTCTAGCTTAAATTACACAACACCATACGCCAGCATGGCGTTGGCAACCTTAGTGAAACCGGCAATATTGGCACCGGCAACATAATCACCTTTGCGTCCGTAAGCTTCTGCGGTATCCGCGCAGTTTTTGTGGATGCTCTTCATGATCAGGAGCAGGCGGTTATCGACTTCTTCACGGGTCCAGGAAAGCCTCAAGCTGTTCTGGCTCATTTCCAGACCTGATGTGGCCACACCGCCGGCATTTGCCGCTTTGCCGGGACCGTAAAGGATTTTCTTGTCTTGGAAAATCTTAACAGCTTCGGGAGTCGAAGGCATATTGGCTCCTTCAGCCACGCAGATACAGCCGTTCTTCACGAGAGCCGTGGCATTTTTAGCGTCAATTTCGTTTTGTGTCGCGCAGGGCAGGGCGATATCCACTTTAATGCCATGTTCACGAAGAACATCCCAGACGTTCTTGCCTTCGTGACATACCGCCTTGTATTTATCCGCGTATTCAGTAATGCGGCCGCGTTTGACGTTTTTCAGTTCCAGAACATAGCAGCACTTTTTATCGTCAATGCCTGCCTCATCAATGATAGTCGCTGTTGAATCACAAAGAGAAATTACTTTGCCGCCCATCTGATTTACTTTTTCCACAGCGTACTGGGCAACGTTGCCGGCGCCGCTGATGGCGACTGTTTTGCCTTTGAAATCCAGACCGCGGGTAGCGAGCATTTCCGCGGCAAAATAAGTTGTGCCGTAACCGGTAGCTTCGGGGCGAATCAAACTGCCGCCGTATTCCATTGCCTTTCCGGTAAGAACACCGACGTGTTCATTGCGGATCTTTTTGTAGTAGCCGTACATAAATCCGATTTCACGTCCGCCGACACCGATATCGCCCGCGGGAACGTCGGTTTCGCCACCGATATGGCGGAATAATTCACGCATGAAGGCTTGGCAGAAGCGCATTACTTCTCCATCTGATTTTCCCTTTGGATCAAAATCGGAGCCGCCCTTGCCGCCGCCCATAGGCAGGGTGGTCAAGGCGTTCTTAAAAATTTGTTCAAAGCCCAGAAATTTGATAATGCTCAGATTAACTGAGTGATGGAAGCGCAGACCGCCCTTGAAAGGGCCGATGGCGTTGTTAAACTGAACGCGGAATCCGCGATTGACGATAACATTGCCTTTATCGTCCACCCAGGGAACCCGAAACTGCATTGCTCTTTCCGGTTCTACAATTCGTTCATAGATATTGGCCTTGACGAATTCCGGGTGTTTTTTTACCGTGGGTTCCAATGTCTCCATAACTTCTTCGACAGCTTGATGAAACTCCGGCTGGTTTGGATCTGTTTGCTTTACTTTGGCGATAACATCTTTAATTACTGACATGGTTAAATCCTCCTTGAAAAAAATTATTTATTATTAATTACAATTCATCAATATTTTGCAGGCTTTCAAATTCCATCACGGTGGACATGGCCTGATTATCTACGTCAAAACCTTCTTCGTGAGCCTTGGCTACAGGGTTTAACCCGCCGATAAGAATCATCCCCACCTTGTTTAAATCCACACTCGTTTGTCCAACCGGATTTCCGGCGCTGCCGATAGAAAGAACACCGCCAATTCCGGCCTTGGCCAGGTCCCTTACAATACCTTCAACCAGATCCCGGCTCAGTGCCGGTATCTCCCGGAAGTTTGCCAGAATTTTCCCCTCACCTTTTTCCACAACCTTTCCTACTGAGGTCATTTTGCCGCGGATAAATATTTCCGATGGATCTAGTGATGAGCCGGAATAATGAATCAGTTCCACAAATCTTAATGTTTCAGAGTTTTTCACCTGAAGAATTCCGCCGAATTTAGAATCAATAGGAATTCCATGCTTTAAAAGAACACCGTTAATCAAAATACTGCAAATAGTTGCCAGGCCTATCTTCCCTTCGGGAACGACAATGTCTCCCAGATATTTACTCGCCGGGGCAACTGCAACACGGGAACTTACGGCGAGATTTTTCTTGAATACCGGCTTCATCGCCGCGAGAGCCTTCTTAAATTGATTCTGGGGAAAGAAGGAAATATTAACAGGCGTCAGGCCGCGCATCTTCTTGAGGTTAAAAGTTGTTTTAAAAGAAAGAACATCAATGCGCGAAATGGAAAGCCCGATTTTGTCCTGAACGCGGGCATTGCTGATTTCGTCAAGCCCCATACTTGTTATAGTTCTTCCATCACGCCTTCCGACAAGTTTGGTCAACCCCCTTTCATCCATTAATTTCAGGTGATAGCGGACAGTCCTTTCGCTTAGCTGAACGTTTCGTTCGGACATTTTTCGGGCAATTACACGAGCGCCCACTGGTTCCGAACTTTCGTTCAGAATTTTTAAGATAAGGATAACCTTTCTTTCTATGTCTTCCGGTTTAAAAAGTTGTTTCATAAAACCATCGGCAATCGTTTGCCGTATTCCTACTTATAAATGACAATATTGTCAAACAAAATTGTCATAATATTATTATTTGTGGTCAATATCGTATTGTTTTGTTGAAAGGGAAAGAAAGATGGATTGGAATAAAAAGTAATATTATTAACGCACTAAATAAACTATCAGGCGAAGATAAGAGAAGGAATATTAAGTATCTCAGGGCAGCTTACTTCGTTTTATTGCTTTGCAGATATTTATTCCTGTCTTCCAGAAAACTTTTATAAAGCCGGAAATGATCGGTTTCTTCATAACTGACAGGCAAAACGGAGGGCTGATCAAATGAATAAATAATGGCATTAGGGCAGGCCAGCAATATCGGAGAGTGGGTGGCGATGACAAACTGGGCGTGGCCATCTATAATCATGTTCTGTATCAGAGTGAGTAAGTCAATTTGACTTCGTGGAGAAAGGGCGGTTTCCGGTTCGTCCAGAAGATAAAGCCCTTTGATCTGATAGCGACTGCGGAAAAATGACATCAGCGATTGTCCGTGCGATTGGGTGGTTAAAGATTGGCCGCCGAAATAATTCAGTTGGCCGCGATCCGCCGCTGCCCATTCGTCCAGTATTTCGGCAAAGTACTGAAATATTTTGGAGCCAAAGAATGATCCCGGAACACGGCCGTTTTCCCATTCCACAGAAATATACCGGTGAAGTTTATCTTCATAGGGATTATATCCCGGTCTGCTTCTCTCTCCGTTTCTCCAGATGTGAATGCCGCAAGCGATGGCGATAGCTTCCAGCAAAGTAGATTTGCCTGTTCCGTTTTCGCCTACAAATAACGTGACCGGGTTTTCCAGAATAACCTGCTTTGTATTTAGTAAAATAGGCAAACAAAAAGGATAGCTATCTTGAGTGGGATATTTTTCCGGATGAAGGATTACGTTTTTTAAGTGCATTTTGTCATTTCACTATTTTGTTTTAAGTGCCTGCTCAATCCCTTCTTTAACAATGCCGGTTACTCCCGGGAGAAGCTGCTTAAGCGCAGCCCGGGCTTCTTTGCTGCCGATACGGCCGAGCGCCCAGGCGATCATACTTTGCACCCGGTCATCAGGCTTTTCTTGAAATGCCCGGATAAGATCGGGAACGTAATCGGGATTAAGACTGTTGCCCATGGCGCGCGCCGCGTTCATCTTCCAGCGCCAGAGGTCATTGTCAGACATGTAGAACATGTACGGCCAGATGTTTTTGGTGAAGTATTGCTTGTCCATATGTAACAGGCAGGAAAGATCAAAGTTTGAAGCTTTGGCTGCCACGCGTGGATTGGGCTTTTTTTCTTCGGTTATCCAGGGAATATTGCGGGGACAAACATTCTGGCAGCGGTCACATCCGTAAACGTACAGGCCCATGGGTTCGCGAAGTTCCAAGGGTGTAAGGCCTGCGCCGTAATACGTTAAGAAGGAAATGCAGCGGCGCGGATCAATTTTCCCGTCTCCTTTGAGCGCGCGGGTTGGGCATGCAGCCACACAGGTATTGCGGCACCAATCGGGACAGCCAATGGCAATGGATGGCTTGTCGGGCGGATACTCCTTATCGACAACCAGGGCGATGGGAAAGACAAACGAACTGGAACGGGCAACACGCCGCGCGTAAAAAAGACAGTTTTTGCCGAAAGTTCCCAGCCCCGCACGCGCGGCAGAAAGCCGATGCGGCATATTGGGGGGCACTTTGGAAGTTACACCATTTGTCTGGAGAAATTGTCGCATGGCTTTAACCTTAACAGCTAAACCATCTTTGGTCATCCTGTCGTCATCCAGATAGCAGCGGCCAAAGTGACGCTCCATTGTAGAAGGAAACGCCTCTTCAAAATACGATGTCAAAAGTACAATTATGGATTTTGCCTCCGGAAGGAAATGTTTGGGGTCAGTTCCGTCAAGAAGGCTGAAACCGACTGCTTCTGTCCAGCCGTATTCTTCCTGATGTGCCAGCAAATATTCTTTTTGAGATGCAAAAGGCTCGGCGTCAGTAAAACCGATATCGGCAAATCCCAGGCGCAACGCTTCGGCTATTATCTCCTGTTTCGTGAGCACAAGGCCTCCATGCGCAATCTATACCTCAATTCCAATTCTAAATCAAAGAACTATCGCTGTATTTTTTTGTCTTGACTTAAATTTTTCTAATCTTTAGTATGCCCTGAATCAAACAGCACATTTTCTGCCGATGATTTTCCGGCATCAGCACAAATTATTAAGTTTTCAGGGAGGAATTATGAAAAAAGTTCTTAAAGTAGTTGGTTTATTGATTTTGGTTGCCATTGCGGCAGGTGGCATTTACCTCTGGCAATCATACCAAAGCTTTATGAAGGTGGAGACAATCCAATATGATCCGCAATTAACAATTTATCTGGGCGGTGGTAATTCTGTTGTCCTTACTTCTGAAGACGGAACTGCCGCGCTTGTTGTTGATACCAAAATGCGAGGCGCCGCGGAAACTCTCAGAGAGAAAGTCACTGCCGAAGACATTATCATCGTCAATACTCATGACCATTTTGATCATGTCGGTGGCAATCCTCTTTACCCGCCCGCAAAGATTATTGCCGGCAAGTATTCAAAAAAGCAGTGGCAGGAGGATGCCGGCAAAGCCAGCAGATATCCGGATATCACTATAAAAACGGGTGATGAAAAAGTTTTGAAGATCGGCAGCGAAACCGTGCATATCTATAATACTGGCAGGGCGCATACCTTCAATGATGTGGTGGTCTATTTTGAGAACCGTAAGCTTCTGGTGACCGGCGATCTGGTTTTTAACAATATGCATCCTGCGGTGCTGCCCAAAAGCGGGACTAAAGTTGCTTCATGGATCAGCGTACTGGATGCGCTATCTAAGAAATACTCGATAAAGACATTAGTTCCCGGACACGGCCCAGTTGCCGATCAAAACGCGCTTGTTGTAATGAAGGAATATTTTGTCGCGGTAGGCGATGCGATTGGCAACAAAGAAAAAAAGAAAAAACTGGAAGAAAAATATAAGAACTATGTTACTTTCCCGGGCATGTTCAGCGTTAGCAATACGATGAAATTTATTGAGCAGGAAAGAAAAGAAACAAGGTAAGAATATGCTACGTTTCCACGTTGATTTTTTGCTGCGCAATGCGAGTCGCAAAAAATGTCACGCATCAGATCTGCTTGTGGCAATGCTTTTCGCCATCCTTTTTGTCTTTGCAATATCTTCTTGCACGCATCTGCCTAAACCAGCTGAGAGTATTGGTAAAAGCAGCGCCTATCTGGATTGGGGCAAGAACCAGCCCAATGCTCAGGACAGAGCGCGTCATGCGATTAATGGCAAACGTCCCTTCGAGTGGTGGTACTTTGACGGGCATTTAGATACTGGGGAAACCTTTGTGGGGGCATTCCTCGCCCCGAACTTTACGAACGGAAAACCTGGGGTCACCTTTTCGCTCTATAGCCCGGACTGGAAGAAAATGAGTATCCTAAAATCACTTCAAGCCGGAGAGATGCGATCCTCGACAGAAGATGTTGATATTTCCTGTCCCTTTGGTTTTGTCCGAAGGATAGACGATAAGAATTACCATGTACAGTGGAACATGGAAGGCATTGTGGCAGACTTCAAACTCACCATGATAGCGCCGGGATGGATGCCCGCTGGTGGGGATGGAGTCAACGGAGACTACTTGGATTTTTTCTGGAATGTGCACCAGGCACGTAACCGCATAGAGGGAACCATAACCCAGGACGGGAAAATCAGGCAGGTAAAAGGAGTGGGGTATGCCGACCACAACTGGGGCAGGAAACCACTAAACGAGATAACGCGGCACTGGGTGTGGGGAAGGATTTTCGCGGGTGATTACACCATCGTCTACGCGGATGTTGACTATATCGATCCTTCCATAAAGTCGCGGCCGCTTTATATCGCCAAAGGAGATACAATGATTGTGGGCGCAGGCAGTCCTACAATCCGCCAGTGGGATTTCGTTACCAATCCAGTGCTCAGTCGTCATTATCCGAGACAGATTAGCATCGATTTTGTCCAGAAAGAGGTGGAAGTCCACGTGAACATCAGGTTCAAAGCCTTGGTGGAAGATGCTGACCTTCTCAATATCTCGGGATTAAATCCCTTTTCCCAGTGGTTTGCCCGCACGTTTATCGCAAGGCCCACTTATTTTCGGGTCATTGCAGATTACAAGGGCGACATAACCGAGCACGGCAAAGTAAACATCATAGAAGGTGAATGCCTATATGAGATAATGGGCTTCGAATAGGCAGCAATCGTTAATGTGCCTGATTTTTCTGCGAGGCGATCAATTGATTATTGTGGATACAACAGAATTATGCCAGAACTGTAAAAAGAAGCAGGCGGTCATCCTCTGTGACGGTTGCAGTATTTATCTTTGCATTGATTGCCGGAAATTTGACTTGTGGGGATATGGCTGCGGTCATATCAACACAAAGGTCTTCTGCCCGAAGTGCTTTGATGATATCGAAATTAATCCCTATTCCGGTAAACTCGATGAAAAAAACAAGGATGTCATAGAGAGTGTATGTCCAGAGGAAGCAGGAGATGTATATAGACCGATGAGAAGGAGGGTGGAGTAGAATGGCGAGTAAATATAAGGGATACACGGGAAAGATCCTGGATATTGATCTTTCATCAGGGAATATCGGCACATTCGAGCTTTCTGACCGGGATCGGGAGCGTTTTATCGGGGGCAGATTTATTTCCACCAAGATCATGTTGGACGAGTTAAAGCCCGGTATCGATCCCCTATCACCGGATAATATCCTTATCGTCATGACATCACCGCTTACCGGGACAAATGCCCCTTCAACTAGCCGTTATGACATTTCTGCCAAGAGCCCCCAGACAGGCGCTATCGGCCATTCTAACAGCGGAGGAAACTTTGGAATCCACTTGAAGAAGGCGGGGTGGGACGGCATCGTGATTCGGGGCAAGGCCAAAAATCCGGTCTATATCGACATCAATAATGACATAGTGAAGATAGAAGATGCAGCGGGACTTTGGGGAAAGAATACAGAAGAGACCCAGGAATTGATGGGCGACAAAAAAGCAGGAAAGATGGTTATCGGACCCGCCGGAGAAAATCTTGTCAAGTATGCGATTGTCGTATCCCAGGAACGAAGCCACGGCCGATCTGGAATGGGCACTGTTATGGGTTCCAAGAACCTCAAGGGGATTGTTGCCAAGGGGACGAATAAGATAGAGCTCCATAACCAATCAGGGTTCAGCGAACTAATTAAAAAATGGATTGGGATGCTCAAAGCCCATCCTGCAACAGGTGACTTTGCCCCTAAATACGGGACATCAGGGTTTTTAAAATCTTTATCAGATCATAACGCCCTGCCTACGAAAAATTTCTCTTCAGGCCATTATAGCGATGCCGATATGCTTTCCGGTAAAACCCTTGCTGAGACCCGCCTTGTGAAGAATGCCGGTTGTGTCTCCTGCCCGATCCGCTGCGCCCGGGTGGTCAATCTCGACGGGCGCGAAATCAAGGGGCCTGAGTATGAGGTTCTGGGTCTCTTAGGATCAAACATGCTCATCAATGACATGGATGCCATTATCCGATGGAATTACGAACTGGACCTTTTGGGCATTGATACCATATCTGCGGGTACGATCATGGGTTTTGCCGCAGAACTCAGTGAAAAGGGTATGTGGAATAGCGGAATAGAATTTGGCAAGGCAGAAAATATCTCCCAGGTCTTTAGAGATATTGCCTATCGTAAGGGAATCGGGGCAGATCTTGCAGAAGGGGTTAGGTACCTGTCAAAGAAATATGGCGGTGAAGATTTTGCTCCCCATTCCAAAGGAATGGAGATTGCCGGCTACGAACCTCGAGGGGCAGTGGGTCATGCTCTCGGCTATGCAACATCAAACCGTGGGGCTTGCCATCTTGATGGCGGCTACGTTATCTATTTTGAGGCTACGGGTCCTGCCCTGTTGAATCCATACCATTACCGGTCAAAGCCCGCTTACGTGATCCTTGACCAGAACCTTTTAGCGTCCATCAGCGCTGGAGGTAGCTGTCTATTCACCTCCTGGACATTACTGCCGCCTATCCTCTACAAGATTCCTAATTCTAAATTAATGAGCTGGATCATTACTCAGATACTGACATATTCGTGGCTTGCTATCGAACTGATTTTGAGCCTTCCTGCGTTCATGATGAGATATCATCTGCCCTTGCTCCCCCATTCAAAGGCACTGAAACTGGCCACAGGGATGGAGATGGATTTTGGTAAATTCCTGCGGCTGGGCGAAAGGGGCTTCTCCATGGAGAGGCTTTACAATCTCAGGGAGGGATTTACTGCCAAGGATGATACGCTGCCCAGACGTTTTACCCACGAGGAGCAGATTCCGGGCAATAAGAAGAGTAAGGTTCCTTTAGATAAGATGATGCCCAGATATTACCAACTCCGTGGTTGGGACATTAACGGCGTACCTACGAAAAAAACCCTGAAGAGGTTGGATTTAGAGGATGTAGTAAAGCCCTAAAGATTATAATACCTGAAAAATGAGGGACCTTCTTGAGAAAATCGACAAAAGCCCTTATGGCAAAACACGGCTGGCGTTACGATCGTGCAATACACAATTATATTTACTTCGTTTTTTATTATCCGTATGTGGCAACCGTATATTATCTATTTAAATATCTTGCAAAATATTTATCATGGTTTAAACCACTGAATCCAGTCCTGAATATGGCGTTTAACAGGTATCACGCAAAAATCCTGTCCGGCGGTGATGTGAGAAAGATCGTGACCCTCGACCAGGACATAAGCGCGATTACCGAAAGAAACAAGAAGATCGTCCCATTCAAGTACGCTTACAAGATCCTGTTCCAAAATCCGGAGTATATAGTGGCAATAGACTGCCCCTGCAAAAAAACACTTAACGCACCGCCCGATACGATAAACTCGTGTTTATTTGTGGGGAGCGGTACTGGCGCCTTCTGGATCGACAAGCTCTCAAAAAAATACCATGCCCGGAAGATCAGCCAGCAGGAGGCACTGGATATGATCAAGCACTACCGGAAGATGGGCTACATCAACCAGGCATTTTTCAAGGTCGCGAGCGGGGGCAGCACCGGGGTAATCTGCAATTGTCATCCGGACACCTGTGTTTCCCTGCAGGCCACGAAGTTCGCGAAAAAATTTAACAAGGACTTTACCATGAATGTGTATGCCGGATACTCGGTCAGACGCGATGAAGCAAAATGCAAAAAATGCGGGACATGCTCCTCCGTATGTTATTTCGAAGCCACTACGGTTGATCTTGAAAAAAGCTGGTCATACGATAGCAAAAATTGCACCGGTTGCGAACTGTGCGTCGAGCACTGTCCCGAAGCGGCACTCTCCCTGTATCAGGACCAATCGAAGCCTCTACCGCTCGATATTGATCTCGTAAAATCCGAATTCGCAAACTAAAGGAAAGGAATACATCCATGAAAGAATATGATGTGATCGTCGCAGGTACAGGTACAGGCGGCTCAACTGTTGCCCGTGAGATGACCAATCGCGGGAAAAAAGTCCTCATGCTCGAGGCGGGCGGACGATGGGAATGGATGGGTAACACCATAACCACCGCCATGGTTCTAAAGTATTTCGGGATGGTGCGCAGCAAGGAGGGGCATACAGTCACCTTTGCCAACAACTATGGCGGTTTGTCGAATATCGCAGCAGGATGCGCGGCGCCTCCACCCAAAAGTGTTTTCGGTCCGGCGGGGATTGACCTCACCAAGGAGGCCGAAGAGGCAAAGAAGGATCTGTGGATACAGGAACAGCCCGATGAACTCGTAGGGAAGGAGAACCTGCGCCTTGTGGAGGCCGCCAACAGCATTGGGTACCACTGGGGAAAAATGGAAAAATTCATTGATCCAAAGAGGTGCAGTGGAAGTGGAAACTGCATGCTTGGGTGCAAGACCGGCGCCAAGTGGACAGCTCGCGTTTACGGTGACGAGGCAGTGAGTAAGGGCGCGGACCTCCATCTCCATACCAAGGTCACGGATGTAATCGTTGAAAACGGTCGTGTGATCGGCGTAAAGGGGACAAAACTAGGGGTTCCAGTCAAATATTTCGGAAAATCCGTTGTGCTCTCAACAGGGCTTGACAACGCCTATATACTCCGCCGCGCCGGGATTTCGCGCGCCGGGAAGGGCTTTTGCTGTGACTGGCTTCAATTCGTGGGGGGAGAGATCCCCGGGATGAATACCGTAGGTGCCGCGCCCATGTCCGTGGGTTCGCTTGAGTTCTACGAATCTGAAGGCATCGCTATTGTTCCGGTATTTCCCAACTGGTCAATGTATTTGGTATCACTCGCCTTTATGGGGATGAAGGACTTGAAAAACTTTTCCCGATTTTGGAAGCTCTCTGGCATCATGGTGAAAGTGCGGGATGAAACAGCGGGCGAGCTTTACAAGGGAGTATCCTTCTCCAAGAAGGTCAGCAAGGTTGACCAGATGAAGCTCGACAAGGGGGTTGATATAATCAAAAAGGTGTTTCGTCAGGCTGGCGCAAAGGATTCGAGTATACTCGCTCTCAATGCGCAAGGCGCTCATCCATCGGCAACATGCAGAATTGGCGACGTGGTGGACAGTAACCTGGAGACACAGATAAAAAACCTCTACTGTTGCGATGCGAGTGTGCTCCCAACTTCTCTCGGGCTTCCCGTGGTATGGACTGTTGTCGCGCTTGGCAAGAGGCTTTCCAAACATCTGGAGGGGAGCCAGCAAAAAGCCTGATCACTGATACCGGTCACCATGATTAATCGCGGATATTGATTTAGAAAGGGTACGAGAGGATCGACGAAAAAAGCCCTCTTTTTAGGGAGGGCTTTTAATTTAATGGTGGGCCAGGACAGAATTGAACTGTCGACACTCGGATTTTCAGTCCATCAA
>Ga0208495_1000044_pt1 | contig 82035 bp, 68 predicted proteins | sample CryBogmetaGMA14M_FD_184551 | JGI IMG/M metagenome (GOLD analysis project Ga0208495, IMG submission 184551) | Freshwater microbial communities from Crystal Bog, Wisconsin, USA - MA14M (SPAdes) | ecosystem: Environmental > Aquatic > Freshwater > Lake | place: Crystal Bog, Wisconsin, USA...
GCAATACAAAGCAGTAAAGGGGATTGTTTTGAAGAATGGAGATGTCATTGAGGGTCAAATAATCAGTATGACTCCTGACAGAGTAAGGATTCGCACGAAAGAGGGAAAAATTTCATCTTATAATTTTCGTGAAGAAGTCCAAGGGTTTATTAAGGATGAGGTCACTGTTATAAAGACTCCGGAAAAGCAACCTCAACCGTCAATAGAAAATGACAGTCTTTCCACAGTAGCAGACCCGCAATACAAAGCAGTAAAGGGGATTGTTTTGAAGAATGGAGATGTCATTGAGGGTCAAATAATCAGTATGACTCCTGACAGAGTAAGGATTCGCACGAAAGAGGGAAAAATTTCATCTTATAATTTTAGCGAAGAAGTTCAGGGGGTTATTAAGGATGACCAGCGTTACAAAGGTATAGCGGCACCGACAGAAGAAAAACCTCATCGTATCGAAGCTTCTGTCTCTTATGAATACCTTAGCCCCCATGAAACATACGGTGACTGGAATGCAGCAAATATAGCCTTTTACTCTAAAGTTTCGCCCACTTTTACTTATTTCATCGAAGGATCGATAGCAAACCGCCTTGAAGGCAATGGTGCAGCCGGAACTGTCGGAGCATACAAAGATTGGACAAGTTTTTTATATACCTATACGGCAGTTTCCGCAGGTACTTACACACCCTATTTACCGAAGTTCCGCATTGATCATGATTTCAATTTTAAACTCGGCGCCAATAAAAATTATGTCCTTACTGCCGGAATAACTTATATTGATTATTTCACCGATCATCGCGACTTTATTGTATCGGGTGGCCCAACTGTTTATTGGAATAGGTGGGTATTACAGTATCGACTATTTCACAATGAAAGCAATCCTGGTTCGGTGGAATCTTATTCTCACCTGATCAGCGTTGGCTACGGCGAAGATGGTTGGCAATGGACTTACCTTAATGTTTCTTTCGGCAAGCAGGCCTATCTGGCAACTTCTCTTGACACACCGGAGGCAGTCAATAACGATTCTTTAAATATTGCCTTGCAGCATCGCCACTGGCTCGGCAAACATTATGGTATCTTCGGTGAAGCCAGTTACTTCAAACTGGAAGAAGGCTATGAGAAGTATGGAATTAATTGTGGCATTTTTTATGAGTTTTGATCACGTCGATCATATTTGAAGTTTCCGCTAATGCAGGGAAGTTTTATTGTTATGCGCAGTGAATTTGAAGGACTTGCCTGACGTTGCTGTTACAATCCAATTATCAGTATCGGATGTGACCGTGCCTTGACCCTCGATGATCGCCGGTTTGTTTTTGTATCTGGCTTTTGGCAGCAACCAGGCCATGGTCTCCAGGCTCACTGGATGTGTGACTTCGAAAAGGAAATTATCATTGCCCAGATTGATAATATTCCAGATTGTTTTTAGACGTGAATTTTCGAACTGCCCTAATTCCGCCATCGTGTACCACTTAAAAAGGCCTTGACTGGCGTACAGATCAGCCCGGTCAAATATGTTGTTCAGTACCAAACGATGATATTGCGCAAATTGAGGATGCATATAGATCAGGCGGTTGGTGCGGTACTTAACAACAAAATCTATCAGTGTGTGATACCATTTCTCCACATCTTTCTCGACGATACCATATTCATCGAATTCTTCCCAGACAGCATACTTGCCGAAAGGAGTGACGCTAAATGCCCACATCTTTGGATTGTCCATACGTCCCTCGCGATAGGCGCGATGAGGGGCGCATCCGGTATCTCCGACGTAGTAATAGCCGACGACACCTTGTTGCTCCAACCAGTCCATCGCCCATTGCGGATTATTGCCTACGGGTGCGGAATATTCAAGGGATGTCTGTTTGGTAACCGCTTTGATGGCATTGGCGTTTAAAACTAGATATTTAAGAAAATCAGACGAATTGCTTTCTGTGGCAGTCAATCCATAGTAATCATGAATCCAGCCGCCATGATTGCCAATCGAGTGCCCCTTCTCCTTAAAAATGGAAATCCATTTCTTCATACTCGGATTATTCGGAATATCAAATCCCAAACCATCGCCAATACTGACTGCATCAGGACCTGCTGTAAAATTTATGGAAAACTTTCCGCGATCCCAGATACCGAATGTGTCTAGCGTTTCTATAGCTTTCTGGATTTCCAGTAAAGATGGTGACAGAAACTTGGCATCGCAGTGCCAATTAAGGACAAGACCACCTTGGGCATTAGGAAGGATAGACAAACGAGGCAGTTGCAGCATCTCGACAGCGAAGTAATGCAAAAAACCACGAAGCAGCATTCCGTCGGTCATCCCGGCAAAGTAACCAATGGGTATATTGACAAAAAGCACTTTGCCCTTCCCATAACTCGTTATACCGGCGGCAAGACCATAATTGGGTGAAACCAGCAGGGCAGTCCCTCTATAATCAGTTGTAGTATTTTCGCTGTAATAGCTGAGGATTCCATGACCGTAACCGGAAATCGCCTGGGGTACGGAAGATGGTTCAATCCTTGCCGGATTATCACCCTGAATCCATTGAGGCTTAAAGGGATTAATCAAAAGAGTTTCTTTGTAATCAATGGTCTTACCGGGCGGAACCTGCAACTGCCACATGGTGCCGGCCATCCCCACAATCGGGCCGAAAATTGTTTTTGCACCTCCGACAGCATAATCAACACCGACTATGGAGCTGAGTCTGGATTTGGCGGCATAGAAGCCCTTATCCGTATGTAAACCAAAGTCATAGGTTAGCATCGCATTACCGCCCTGAGATACATAATTTTTTATCGTGGTAATCAGTCCTTTACTCGCCCTGACATGGACCTGATCCGGCAGGATTACGCCGCCTATTTTGACGCCTTTTGCCACAGCCTTAATAAATTCCTTGTCATACATCGTAACAACGGACAGCCCTTCTTCCTCAGCCGCGTCAAGCCATATTCTTACCTTGACATCGTTTTTTGAATGGCCATCCGGCAGCAGTAACACCAGGGTTTGGTTCCCAGTTGCGCCATGCGCAATGATCGCCAGCATCAACACTATTATAATCACTTGCAACAATCTAATAAGTTTAATAGTCATCCTTTCCTTCCTCGTAAAAAGTGATTGCTTTCAATTACCCACAATATAATCATTTAACTCATTTTTGAACCGATTATACTTTAATAATGAGGAATTATCAAATAGCAGTATAAACTAAAAACTTATCGTTCATCTCTTCTTTGATCACACCTTCGCGTTTGATCTCTTGCAGATAGACGTAGGTTTCATTTAAGGCCATCAACTTTTCCCAATTGTCCAATCTGGAAACCGCCGCTTTGCTGATTCCGGAACAGACGGCATAAGTTGTTTTGGACTGAGCATTAAGGCTTTACCGTAGTATTTTGATGATCCCAATTTTTTCTGCGATTATCGCTCTTATCTTCATTGTTTCCGTGGCTTCCCTTTAAGCGCGTCTAAACATCTTCGAGCAAAAACCAGGAAAATACTATTATGATTGAATACAAATGTAAATTGTGTCTATAAAATAGAATACTATATTGGAAAAGATAATGACTAGAATAACCAAACCTGTCGAAATAGATTTTAATCCGGAATTTACTTGTGCCTTGGCACTCATGGAGGATTCCGGGAAAAGTTTGCTGATCACCGGCCGCGCGGGTACAGGCAAATCAACGCTTTTAAATTATTTCCGCAACCATACAAGGAACAAAGTGGTCATTCTTGCGCCAACGGGCGTTGCCGCTATTAATGTAGGCGGCCAGACCATTCATTCCTTTTTCCATTTCAAGCCTAATGTTACACCGGCTTCCATCAAAAAGAAAAAGAGCGCCGGCAAGGAAAAAGTAACAATATACAAAAAGCTGACAACCATTGTTATTGATGAAGTTTCTATGGTGCGGGCTGATCTGCTCGACTGCGTGGATAAGTTTTTGCGTCTTAACGGCCCCAATCAAAAACTCCCCTTCGGCGGAGTGCAGATGATTTTTATCGGTGATCTCTATCAGCTGCCTCCGGTTGTCACAAGCCAGGAAAGGGAAATCTTCCGGACACATTACCCCACCCCCTATTTTTTCAGCGCCAATGTTTTCGCCGAACTGAATTTGGAATTTATCGAACTGGAAAAAGTTTATCGCCAGAAAGACAATGAATTTGTCCGCCTGCTTAATGCTATCCGCAACCGGTCAGTAACGGATGATGACCTGGCGCTGTTCAACAAGCGCTATGATCCTCAATTTACCGCGCCAGCCGGCACTTTCTATCTTTCGCTCACCAGCACTAATGATCTGGCCGATACGATTAACGAAAAATGCCTGGCCGAACTGCCCGGAAAAATTTGGACGGCCGAGGGAATAATCCAGGGTGATTTCGGCAAAGAATATCTGCCGACGGCGGTCGATCTGAATTTGAAAAGAGGCGCCCAGATCATGTTGCTCAATAACGATTCCCTGGGCCAGTGGATTAATGGAACAATCGGCAAAATAAAAAAGTTTGAAAAAGATGATGAGGACGGAGAGGTGATTGTGGCCGAACTGGATAATGGTGATACAGCGCGCATTACGCCTTACACCTGGAAAATCTACCGTTTTTTTCTAAAGAACGAAGAGCTGCACTCAGAGGAAGTCGGATCATTCACGCAGTATCCTGTGCGCCTGGCTTTTGCTGTAACCATCCACAAGAGCCAGGGCAAGACTTTTGAAAATGTAATTATCGATGTAGGTCGGGGCACATTTGCCCACGGGCAGATGTATGTGGCTCTTTCGCGCTGCACAACGATCGAAGGAATTGTCCTGAGACAACCCTTAAAGAAAAATCATATCCTGATGGATTGGCAGGTAGTAAAGTTTCTCACCGGTATGCAGTACGCCAAAGCCGAGCTTACCTGCACACGCGAAGATAAATTATTGATGCTTGCCGAAGCCATAAGCCAGAAAAAAAATATAGAGATTGTTTATTTAAAAGCAAAAGACGAAAAATCCCGCCGCAAAATCCGGCCTCTTTTGATGGGAGAAATGGAATACAGCGGCCATCCCTACTTGGGGCTGGAAGCCTATTGTCTGGAACGTAAACAAAAGCGTATTTTTAATGTGGATAGAATTTTAGAAATCTTCGATCAAATTGCCTTGTAAACCAGAACATTGCCTTTCATCGTTTCTTTGATCACATCTTCGCGTTTGAGTTCTTGCAGGTAAACGTAGGTTTCGTTTAAGGCCATAAATTTTTCCCAATCATCCCACCTGGATGCTGCCACTCCGCTGATTTCGGCACAGATGGCATAAGTTGTTTTGGGTTGGGTATTAAGACTTTGAAGGACTGCCTGCTTGCGTAATTCATAAAAAGTGCGGATTTCGGCCGCCCTTTCACTAATGTTGGTAAAAGAATTGCCATGCCCGGGATAAACGGTTGTCACCGGCAGATTCTCCACAAGCTGCAGCGAATCTAAATAACTTTTCAAAGGCTGAAACATTTCATCAAAGATGTTCGGGCTTAAACTGGGCGCGATATAAGGCAGGACGTGATCACCGGCCAGAAGAAAGCCTTGCTCCCGGAAAAAAAAGCAGACGTGGCCCGCCGCGTGCCCCGGTGTAAAAATAACTTCAAATTTCCAATCCCCAAATTCGCGTATCTCGTTTTGCTCAAGATGATCGTCGGCAGTAAATGGGACGATAATGTTGCGAATCTCGTCGATTTCTTCCACCAGGGCATCAACTTCCGCAGGCGACATACCATGTCTGGCGTAAAAAAGTTTTGCCGCGTCAATCAATACCTCTGCCTGATGAAAATGCTGATAGAAATCATCGGCGATAGCGGAAAGATGAATTTTTGCCGGAGTTCTTTTCTGCAGCAATCCGGCCATACTGCAATGGTCGGTATGTGAATGGGTAATAAAAACGTCTCGAATTGATTGTGTGCTGGCTCCGATACTGATTAAATCCGACTCCAGCAACTCATAAGATCCCGGCATATTCATGCCCGTATCAAACAGCACAACTTCAGAGCCCTGAACTAAAGCATAAGCGTGGACATGCCGAAGCCGATAAGGCATGGGCAGAGTGATGCGATAGAAGTTATTTTGAATTTCAGTAATCATTAAGTATCGGCTCTGTAAAAATCATTCTTGGTCTTGCATGCAGAAATGGGCTCATGAAGAGTGAATTGAATATTTTTTCGGTTGCTCCTTAGTTACAACAAAGCACAGGAATGAATACCCGAAAAAAGATTCTGAGCGCGAATGAGTTGATTTCTGCATAATTCCTGGATTCCGGTTTCCATAACCTAATAACCTGAATAACCTAAAGGTCACTATAGGGTCACGCGAGGTCATCTACGATCGGAATGACGTAATTGACATTATTCATCTTTGCGGCTTTTCATCTGACGCCTAGTGGAGTCGAGCTCCATTTTCCGCAGGCGCACGCTTATCGGCGTTACTTCCACCAGTTCATCTTGGGCAATAAACTCGATGGCCTGATCCAGAGACAGAATGCGCGGCGGCCGCAAGATAATTGTGGCGTCGGATGTGGATGCCCGCATATTTGTCAGCTTCTTTTCTTTGGTGATGTTCACAGTAAGATCGCTGCTGCGGTTGCGTTCTCCCACAATCATCCCCGCGTAAACATTGGTGCCGACTTCCACCATCATTTCGCCACGATCATCCATCGCAAAGCTGGCATAGGATGTAATCCGCCCGGGACGGTCCGCCACAAGTACGCCGGTCATGCGCTGTGGAATGTTGCCAAACCAGGGAGCGTAATCTTCCAGCAGTGAATTCATCACACCGCCTCCCTTGGTTTCTGTTAAGAACTGACTGCGGAAGCCAATCAACCCGCGCGAGGGAATCAAAAACTCCATACTGACCCGACCGCTGCCTTTATTTACAAGGCTTTCCAGCCTTCCTTTGCGGACGGATAATTTCTCCGTAATTTTTCCCACAAACTCTTCGGGTATATCTAGAAATAATCTTTCCAATGGCTCGAGGATTTTGCCGTCTTGCTGCTTGGTAATAACCTGCGGGCGCGATACTGTCAGTTCAAAACCTTCGCGGCGCATGGTTTCGATTAGCACCGCCATCTGTAATTCGCCGCGGCCGCAAACTTCAAAAGCATCAGTTCTTTCCAGTTTTTTAATTTTCATGGCTACGTTGCGCAACGCTTCTTTTTCCAGTCTCTCCAGCAAGTGGCGCGAAGTGAGATACTTGCCTTCGTTTCCGGCAAAGGGGCCATCGTTGACATAAAACATCATGGATACCGTTGGCTCATCAACAAGCAATCGCGGCAGGGGCTGTGGATCGGCTAGCGATGAAATCGTATCACCGATGGTGACATTTGCCACACCGGCAAGCGCCAGGATGTCGCCGGATTCCGCGCTGGTTACCGGTTTTTTGGTTAGGCCGTAAAACGTATAAAGTGCGGAAAGTTTAACGCCCGGAATAATTTTATCCTTGGCGCAAAGACTGTATTGCGTATTCATTTCCAGCCTGCCGTTTTGCAGACGGCCTACGGCAATTTGTCCCACATAAGAATCATAATCCAGATTAGTCACCAAAAATTGCGTGTTGGCATCGTCGTCCCCCTCTGGTGCCGGAATATGGTCAATTATTGTTTGCAAAAGCGGCTGAAGGTCGGTGCTGTCATCTCCCAGTTTTTTATGACTGACACCAATTTTGGAATTGGTATAAAGAATCGGGAATTCAATCTGCTTTTCTTCGGCTCCTAAATCAATGAAGAGATCATAAGTATCGTTGATGACTTCATCAATCCGCGCGTCGCCGCGGTCTATTTTATTGATGACTAAAATAATCGGCAAACGCAGTGCCAGCGCTTTTTTCAAAACAAACCGCGTTTGCGGCAGAGGGCCTTCGCTGGCATCAACCAGCAGCATGGCCCCGTCAACCATATTGAGGCTGCGTTCAACTTCACCGCCGAAATCGGCGTGACCCGGCGTATCGACAATATTAATTTTGACACCATTAAAATCAACCGCGGTGTTTTTCGCCGTAATGGTAATCCCGCGTTCCTTTTCCAGATCCATCGAATCCATCACGCGGTCTTCTACCGCCTGATTTACCCGGAAAACTCCCGTCTGCTTCAACATGGCGTTGAGCAGTGTCGTTTTGCCATGATCAACATGCGCGATAATAGCAATATTTCTTAAATTATTTTTTTTCATCTTTCATTCTTTCAGGTCATCTTGGTGAAGTAGTTTATGCGAACAATATCGGATGGAACAAAACCAATCTTGACTTAAGTGATGGCCATAACGTTAAATTTTCTTCTTAATGCGGAGCATTCATAGCAAAATGCCCGGTTTTTAACCAGCTATTTCTTTTCAGGCGTCATTATACTCGAAAATAATAAAGTAATGCGTTGTTTTCATTTAACTTCCGTCAAAGAACATTATAGTATCGGTCGACTATTTACAAACGGGCAGTGAAGCACTATATTTTACGCGAATCATCAAAAAAACGGACAGGTGAATGAAATGAGCTTAATAAAAATTAAGTTTGGCAATAATAATGTCGAAGAAGAATTCCAAAAAGCGGTTGATGAAGTTTTTCGTCTGGTTATTCCAGCGTTTAAGCAGAATGAATGTATTTGGAAGCCTAACGTTGATGTTTATGAATCGCAGGATGAAGTAATGGTATTGGCCGATCTTGCCGGCTTGAACAAAGAAGAACTGCACATTGAGCTTGGGCGCAGAAAAATAAAAATAGCCGGCGTGCGCAAAACGATCTGGGTTTTAGAAAAGGGGCATTACTATCTAGCGGAAATACCGCACGGATATTTTGAAAGAATCATAATTCTGCCGACGCCCGTGGATGCTCAGTCAGCCGTTGCCTCCTATGCCGATGGAATTCTCATGGTCAGAATTAACAAGCTTCCGGCCGGCAAAACTCATCAAATTCACGTTACAACTACAAAATAGTAATTAGTGCCTGCTCTTTTTCGAGAGCAATAGTGGAGGGTTCAATGACTGAACAAAAGTTTCCCCAGGAAAATAAAAATTTTTCCATACCGGAAGTAATTCCAATCCTTCCGTTACATAACACGCTGGTATTTCCCAAGATGATCATCCCGCTGGAAGTCTCCGGCAGCAATTCCACGCTTGTGGATGAAGCTATGACCAAAGATCGTCTTGTCGGTTTGATCATGTCTAAAAATAATCCGGAGTCACAAAACGCCCCTTCTTCTCTTGCGGATTTGCACAGTTTTGGCACCTGCGCGGTTATTCTAAAAATGGCTAAGGTGGCCGAAAACAAGACACAAATACTTCTGCAGGGAATCAGCCGCTTTCAAATTCTCGAGCTTATAAATCGTCCCTCTTATCAGCTGGCGCGCGTTAAGATAATTGAAGACAGAGAAGTTAAAGATATAGAAACCGAAGCCCTTATGTCCAACTTGGTTGCTCTCTTCGACCGGATTTTAAAGCTCTCTCCGTTTTTACCTCAGGAATTCGGCCCGATGGCTAAATCAGTTACCGAAGCAGGAATTCTGGCCGATTTGATTGCCTCGATTATCAATGCCCCGGCAGAGGAAAAACAAAAGATCCTGGATATCGCTGATACCAAGGAACGCCTGAAGGAATTAACCCGTCTTGTCACGCACCAGATGGATATTCTGGAGCTGGGCGATAAGATCCAGACAAAAGTCAAAGACGATATGGATAAAGGCCAGAGGGACTTTTATTTACGGCAGCAACTGAAGGCAATCAAGCAGGAATTGGGCGAAACTGACGAGAATGTTGTCGAGACTGATGAATACCGTAAAAAAATCGACGCCAAGAATCTCCCCGAGGAAACAAAAAAAGAAGCTGACCGGGAACTGGAGAGATTGTCCCGCATGCACCCATCTTCGGCGGAATACACGGTGGCTTCCACTTACCTTGACTGGATTACAGCTCTTCCCTGGAATGAATCGACGCAAGACAATCTCGATATCAAGAAGGCCAGAAAGATTCTGGATGAAGACCACTATGGTTTAGCCAAAGCGAAGAAACGTATTCTGGAATACCTGGCTGTACGCAAATTAAAACCGGATTCCAAAGGTCCTATCCTTTGCTTTGTCGGACCGCCGGGAACAGGCAAGACTTCTCTGGGGCATTCCATTGCCCGGGCGCTGGAACGCAAGTTTGCGCGAATTTCCTTAGGCGGAGTAAGAGATGAGGCGGAAATCCGCGGTCACCGGCGCACCTACATTGGCGCCCTGCCCGGACGTATTATTCAGGGGCTGCGGCGCGCGGAATCAAACAACCCTGTTTTCATGCTCGATGAAATTGATAAAGTGGGCAGTGATTTCCGGGGAGATCCATCTTCGGCCCTACTGGAAGTATTAGACCCGCAGCAAAACAATACTTTTGCCGATCATTATCTGGATGTGCCTTTTGATCTCTCTAAAGTTGTCTTTATCGCTACGGCCAATATTTTGGATACGGTGCCTCCGGCTCTCTTGGACAGGCTGGAAGTTATAGAGTTAACGGGTTACACTCAGGAGGAAAAAGTAAAAATTGCCGAGAGGTATTTAATCCCGCGCCAATTGACTGAAAACGGATTAACCTCTGATCAGTTCAAAATTTCAACCAAAGCGCTCAACAGCATAATCTGCGGCTACACAAGAGAAGCGGGAGTTCGAAATCTGGAGAGGCAAATTGCCAATGCCTGCCGCGGAGTGGCAGCACAGATCGCGGAAGGAAATATTCAATCTAAAATAATATCAGTTAAGGATATTCCCAAATATCTGGGTCCGATACTGGTCATGACGGATTTTGACGCGCGGATCGCCAAGCCCGGCATTGCCATCGGTCTGGCCTGGACACCCGTTGGAGGCGATTTGCTCTTCATCGAAGCAACATCAATGAAGGGCAAGAAGTCCATGACTTTGACCGGACAGCTGGGCGATGTCATGAAGGAATCGGCATCCGCTGCTTTGAGCTTTATCCGCACCAACGCTAAAGACCTGGGCATTAATCCGGATTTCTTTGAGAATGTCGATCTGCACATCCATGTTCCAGCGGGAGGAATCCCGAAGGACGGCCCATCCGCGGGCGTAACAATTTTGACAGCCATGACCTCTCTTCTGACCAACCGCAAGATCAAGAAAGACCTGGCGATGACCGGCGAAATAACTTTGCGCGGCGCGGTGCTGCCCGTGGGAGGAATCAAGGAAAAAGTTTTGGCGGCATACAGGGCCGGGATTAAAACGATTATCCTGCCCGCGTGGAACCGCAAAGATCTGGAAGATATTCCGGCCAATGTGCAAAAAAGTATTAAGTTTCATTTTGTCAGCGACATGCTGGAAGTAGTGAAGCTGGCGCTGGAGAACGGTAACTGGCAAAAACCTGTAAAATTGCAAGTGAAGAAACGCAAACCGATCACACCGGCAAAAAAGAATAAGTCATAAGGAGCTGGTATCCCGCGCGGCAAAGGACACTATGCAATTAATTCTCATTCGACACGGAGAAACTCTCTGGAATAAAGAGGGGCGGATTCAAGGAACAAGCGATATTGAGTTGAGTAGCGTGGGAATCGAGCAGGCGCGGCTTCTGGCCGTATCCCTCAAAGATCAGCACATCGGCGCGATACATTCCAGCCCACTCAAAAGAGCCCTCAAAACAGCGGAGATTATTAACGAGTTCCATCGCAAGGAAATTCGGACTCATCCAGGCCTGGTGGAAATGGACCAGGGAGATTTTGAAGGTTTTTCTTTTAAGGAATTGATGGCCTGCGAAAAAGAATTTCTCAACAAGTGGATAGCCAATCCGGCTTCTGTCCAGATGCCTAACGGAGAATCATTGGCCGAACTGCAGGAGCGTGCCTGGCGGGCAGTAGAGATGATCATTAAACAAAAGGAAAACTCGCTGGTAGTTGCCCACAACTTCACCATTGCGGCCATTCTCTGCCGAATCAGAAAAATCAGCCTCTCCGAATTCCGCAGCACCTGCGTGGATACGGCTTCCAAAACAATCGTTCATTTTCAAAATGGCGAGGCCGAAATCGTAGCGCACAATGACCGTAGCCATCTTCCGGATTCGAGTAAAAAATAAAGGTTGCATTAATGATCATTACCAAAGATCTTGAATTTCAAAATTGTTCACACTTCTCTTTGCAAAAATAATTAAATATGATAAAAAAATATCGAGTTTATTCTCAAATCACCATGTTAATTTAGGCAAAAGATAACAGGAATTATTAATATGCTGTTTTTAAGTATTTAATTAGCAGATGCAACCAACTACGTTAATCAAGATAATGTGATGATGAAGTATAATCTGGCCAATATCAGCATAAGCATTTTCTATTATGTGACACTTTTTGCTGTCTACTCCTTTATGGGATGGGTTATTGAGGTTATTTACCGTTCTATAACTCAACGTAAATTTGTCAATGCCGGGTTTTTATTCGGGCCTTTTATTCCTATCTACGGCTTTGGAGCTCTTTTTCTCATTCTGCTTCAATATTTTTTTCAAAGTTGGCATGTTCTGCCAAGGCTTTTTATATTCGGTCTGGCACTCACCGTACTTGAATATATGGTCGGTTATTTTGCTGAAAAGATATTTAAATTGACGTTATGGGATTATTCCGAATACAAATTTAATCTTCATGGAAAGGTGTGCCTTCTTTTTTCAGTAATCTGGGCCGCCCTCGGTTTTATTTTCATTACATTTATTCATCCCTTAGTTTTGCAAAATACCACCTTTCTCCAGGCAGCATATCTACAAACCGCGGCAATAGCATTAATAATCTATTATGCGGTTGATTGCGCATTTTCTGTGGTATCGCTCACGGAATTCCGCCAGAAAATCACTTATCTCTATACTGAATATTTAAACCTGAACAATGTTGAAATTGAAAAGATTTTAGATTCATTTAAACGGCTGCGCTACGCGTTTCCGGATTTAAACAGATATATCAATAGCAAAATAAGCAATAATATTAAAACCCGGATAAATACTGTCCTGAAATCCATTCAGGATAAAATCGTCATCGAGATTAAGGACCGAAAACCATTTGAAAATGAATATTACGAAGCAATTAAAGATATCTATGAACACGAAGAATTCCTGAAACTCAAAGAGTTCTTTCATCACAATTCTTCGATCTATGAACACGTGCAGGATGTTGCTTATTTATCTTACCGGATAAGTAAATATTTAAAGCTGGACTATCGCTCAACCGCGCGCGGGGCGCTGCTGCATGATTTTTTCCTTTATGACTGGCGTAATCACGATGTACCTGATCTTCCCCGTAAAAAATTCCACGGACTTGAGCATCCCGCAATCGCCGTGGACAACGCCAGAAAACACTTTTCAATAAATGAAATTGAGGAGGACATTATCAAAAAGCACATGTGGCCTCTCACTCTTAGTCCGCCAAAATATAAAGAATCATTTATCGTTTCTTTTGCCGATAAATATCTGTCTTCCAAAGAGTTTATCGTTGAGTTCAAAAAAAGAAGAAACTCAAGACTAGAAAAATTATAGCCTATTGTGTGCAGGGACTGCTGCCCGAACAGTCCGAAACACTATTTCCTGGCGCGAATCCTAGTGCCGTTGCTTACGGAATCATCGGGATGGGCAATTACTTTTTCCTTTTCATTCACGCCGGAAATTATCTCCGCCGTTAAGCCGTTTCTCTGGCCTATTTCCACTATCCGTTGATGCGCCTTGCCTTTTTCTTCCACAAATACTGCCCAGCCCTGACCCAAGCGGAAAAGAGAGCTGGCGGGAACCTGAAGGACATCTTTGCCCTCCCAGACAACGAAATGCGCTTCCAGACGGTAGGCGTCACCGAGAGCGCGCCACATTTCTGGTGGCGATTTGATATCAGCGATGATCAAAACTCTTTGCTCTTCCACACCAAGGCTGGATATTTTGGTAAATCCGGAAGGCTCGACTACCCGCACAACACCTTCGAGTGTTCCCTCTCCTCCCCAGCGTTTTAAAAAGACGGCGGTCCCATTTTTAATCTTCACTGCGTCCGAAGAAAGCACTTCCACGCGGACTTCCAGGTTTTTGGAGTTGCCGATTTCCATCAGTGGCTCGCCAACATTGACCGCGCCTTCACTCTCTCTGTAGAGTCGAAAAACATTGCCGCTGGTAGGTGTTGAGACGTAAACCTTATTTTGACTTGCCGTATTTTTATTCGAAGCGAAGTTATGCAATAATGCTTTTGCTCGTTCCAGTTCGGAGCGTGAAACATCCACAGCCGCTTTAGCGGAGCGTTGAATCGCCCGTGCCTTTTTGGTTTCCGCCTCTATCTGGTCGTACTGATCTTTAGCAATGGAACCCTTGGCATAAAGATTCTTCAGCCTTTCCAGCCTTTTTTCCAAATAATCGGCATCCGCCGCGGCCGCACTCTCCCTTTCCCTGGCAGCCTTAAGAGCGGCCGTCGCCGCGCTAACGGCTGCCGTCGCCTCAGCGCGGCTGCGGGAATCGAGCACAGGCGAACGTAACGGCTCCAGGACCATGACGACCTGTCCTTTTCTCACCGCGTCTCCGACTTTAACTTTAACTCGTTCTAAATATCCGGCTGTCGGAGCTGTGATAACAAAGCGATCTTTCAGACGGGTGCGGCCATCTTCCTCAATGGTCACCTGCAGCGGGCCGCGTGTGACCAAAACCAGATCAACATCCACCGCTTTCGGATAAAAACCGTAAGCAGTCGCCAGAATCACAACAGCGATAATTATAACAACAAACAACTTTCGGCGTAACGCTACATTCATATCTCAACTCCCTTACTTCTCTTTATCACGGGTATGAACATCTAGGCAAGCCCTGGTAATTTATTCCTAAGTTCGCTCCGATGTATCATACCCTCCGTTTTGCGGGATAGTCCACCGCCGCTGGGCGGTATAATTCGACCAGCAAACTTCAGCGCACTTCGTTTCTGAAGTTTGAATCTCATTACAACTTGCCAATTCCGCTACACTATGATTTCGGAATTGGAGTTTCACTATAAATCATTATTCTCTTGTTTTCAATACTTCCACCAGATCAAGATGATCAAGTTTGTGCCGCACAATCATCCCCGATACTGAAGCTGAAACCAAAACCACAGCCGCCGCGAGTGAGAATGTTTTCAGCTCAATAACCATCGGTACACGGAAAAGATCGGATTGCAACATCGCCGCTATGTAGGCACAAAGAGCGTTCCCGATAAGAAAACCCAGCGGAATGGCTGCAAGCGCGATAAACGCCAACTCTCCCAGGAGTATGTAGGATATTTCCCCTCGCGTATAACCCAGTACCCTCAAACTGGATAGCTCCCGGCTTCTCTCTGCAAGTGCTATTCGGGCGTTATTATATACCACACCGATGCAAATAGAACAGGCCATTAGTGTGGCAATAAAAGTAAAGAACAGCATGCCTTTGGCCTGCACATCGTAAAAATTGCGAATTTCGTTTTTGCGCACTATTGTTCCGGAAACGCGCGGCATGTTCACAAAACTTCGGTAAAGTTTTTCCTGATATTGAGAATCAGCAGTCAAATAAATTCCTGATATGGCATCGCCCTCTTTCATCAGACGATTGAGCGCATTTACGTCCATATAGCCCATAACTCCAAGATACAACTTGACCAACGCCACTACCTGCACCTGACGGATCGCCTTCGATCCTTCCAACGTCTCCACTGTCAACATATCACCGGCTTTCACGCCCAAAATCTTGCCTAAATAGTCATTTAATATAATACCTTCCTGCGGCAAAGCTACTGGTTTTAAATTCGCATCAAGCAAAGGATGCAGACGGCTATCCTGTTCTATTCCATTGATTACTGTTTTATAGCTGCTCCGGCCGAATCTAAACTTTACCGGCACAGTTCGAAATGTTTCGGCATGATGGACGCCTTCCATTTCCTGAAGTTCATAGAGTGCCTTGTATGATGTTGGTTCAACAAAACCCACAGCCATATCTTCCTTCTGGGAAAGAACAAACTGAACGTTCACCATATAATCAACAGAATCTTTAAAAAATCCGCTGGAGATCATTGTGGCGCACGCTACGGCAATTCCAAGAATCGAAAGAAAGGTGCGAATTGGTTTGCGCTCAATATTGCGGGCAATTATGCGCGTGGGCTGTGAAAGCGCACGGCCTATGCCCATCTTTTCCAGCAGCGTTATCTGATACTTCGCGGGGGGTTCGGGCCGCATGGCCTCGGCCGGAGGCTGTTTTGCCGCCCGCCAAAGAGAGTGCAAAGTACCAATCAATGCGGAAATAATACTTATAATAATCGCCGAAATTATAACCCACGGTTTCAATACAAAGACAAGAGCGGGGAAGCGATAGACTGCCATATAAATGCCGCCTAATGTTTTCCCCAGCCAGATACCGGCAATTATACCGAAAACCAGCCCGGCCAATATAATCAGAACAACCAACTGCGCATAATGGATGCCAATGGCAACATTATCATACCCAAAAGCTTTTAGGGCAGCAACTTGTTCTCGCTGGGTATTGATCGTTCTGCTCATCACAACATTTAATAAAAAGGCGGCAACACAGATGAATATTGTAGGAAATATTTTGGACATATTCCGGAGCATATTGAATTCTTCATTGAGCAACCGGTGCGATATCTGGTCTTTGCGGGCATAGGCTCCGTATCCACCGTAACGCTCGACAATATTATCCAACTCCCGCAGGACATCACTTACTTTAGCTCCGGGATATAGTGTTAGCGCTATATCATTAAACGCACCATCCATATTATAAGCTTTGCTGATTGCCTTGCGGCTCATCCAGAGAATACCGTAACGTTTAAAATCGGGGCTCATGGCATAGGGACGCATGACTAAAACAAATTCCGGCGAAAGCGCAATGCCCGTGATAGTCAGCTTCTTCCATTTTCCGTTTATTACAGCGGCAAATTGATCACTCAGATTAAAACCATGAGCATGGGCGAATGTTTCATTGATAACTACTTCGTTGTCCTTGGACGGGTCGGGAAGCCTGCCTTTTCTGATATAGAGACGATTAAGCAATGGCTTGCCATCATCGGGAACAGAAACTATGTGGCCGGTAACCGGCTCGGCAAACCCGCTGATATCCAGTTTGACATAAGCTGAAACACGCGTTTCCACCTGATTGACGCCAGGTACCTCTTTTATTTTTTCTTTTAAGCTTTCCGGCGCGCGCTTTAAATTAACAAAAACATCAGAGAAATTATAGTCATTATAGAATGAATTTCGAGTGCGATCAAGGGAATGCATGGTAGTGATGAACATGATGAAGGTCGCCACACCGCTTACAACCACGAGCGTTATGGCAAATACCTGCCCTTTCATGCGCCACAGGTCCCGCCAGACTTTCCTGTGAAGTGCTTTCATCAACTCACCATTGTATATCGTGCGGTGATTTTCTAACTTTGTTTGCTGTTACTTCCGCAATTCTACCGTTACTGAGATGAATGACACGATCGGCCATTGCGGCAATGTCCACATTATGGGTAATAATTGCTGTTGCCGTGCCCAGTTCACGATTGACCCTCTCCAGCGCTTCGAGCACAACGACTCCCGTCTGGGAATCAAGAGCGCCCGTGGGTTCGTCGCACAGCATAACTTCCGGGTTTTTGGATATGGCGCGGGCGATGGCCACTCTCTGCTGCTCGCCACCGGATAATTGCGCCGGAAAGTGATCCAGCCTTTCAGTCAACCCGACCAGCGCCAGGGCATCTTCCGGTTTCATGGGATTTTTGGCAATCTCCGTTACCACCGCGACATTCTCCAACGCGGTTAGGCTGGGAATTAGATTGTAAAACTGAAAAACAAATCCAACATGGAAACGGCGATATTCAGTCAACTCCGCTTCTGCTGCCGCAGTCAGGTCTCTGCCACGATAAGAAACAAAGCCGCTTGTGGCGGTATCCAATCCGCCCAGGATATTTAATAATGTTGATTTCCCGCTGCCGGAAGGTCCCAAAAGAATAATTAATTCTTTTGAAAAAAGTTCCATATTAGCACCGCGAAGCGCATGAACCTCCACCTCGCCCATTTTATAAATCTTGGCGAGATCTCGCACCGAGAAAACAATATTACCTTGGTTATTCATTTTTTTATCTTGATCGGTCATTACTTTGATGCTCCATGTTGCAGAAGAAAGCGAATGAATTCCTTGGTCATCCGTTTAAGATCAAAATTTTCCTTAGTCCTCATACGGCCCAAGAAAACGCTCGCCGTTAAAATGTATAAGATGCGTTGGAGACTCGGCAACCCAAACCTCTGTTTCCCATGAAATATCATTCAGATATTTCAGCATGGCATGTCGATCAATGAATGCCGTCACAAAAACCAATCCGGCTGATGCTCCTACGAATAACTTCTTTAATTCCTGCCGCCGTTTTGGATTGACCGGTCCATGACTGGTCACTGATTCAATCAGCACTAACCAGTTTTTCTTTACATGATGTGCTACGACATCCGGCATTTTGCCATGTCCTTCTATCGTAACACCAATTGCTGCAAGAGCTTTTGCATCGTAATAAGACCATTTTAATTGGGTATCGCCAACATATATAATATGGCCTCCGGGAGTAAACAGGGAGCAGAAATCTTCGACGATCTTCTTAACCAGAACATTATGTCCACCGGGAGAAAGTTTTATTTCCTGACCATCTGCTAGCTTGACGGGCAATCGCTGCATCTCCCTTTCTCGCTCATAAAACTTTTTGAGGGTTTTCACTGTTCGCAGATTTTTCTGCAAATTCCCCTTCCACTCTGGCTTGCCGAAACATTTCAGCAACTTTAGAGCGGATGGTTCAATCTGATAAACAGCCTTTGGGCTATTAGTCGGTCTGGAGGGTTTATCAGGATTAGCGACAATCAGCGCGGCTTGCAGAAATTGATGAACAGTTTGACGACGCACTGTTTCGCGGGTATTAGGCGCATACTTTTTCCCATAGTGTTCGGAAAAGAAATCCATCATGGGAGTGATACCCATTAAAGGATTACTTGCATCCTTCCATCCAGTTTTAGGTTCAAGGGCAAGCAAAGAAAGGAGGGTGAGCGCGGAGCGCTCATTGAGTTGCTGCCTTGGCAACCCCAAGGCATTGAGTATACTCAATGCATCCTGTATTTTTTGTTCAGCTTTTTTCTTATTTACTTTTTTAATCACAATTTCCGCACTCCTTTTCCAGAATATTGTCGATAGTTTTCTGATTCGGTATTTGTTCCTGCACATAATTGCCAAGTCTCATAAGCTGTTCCTCGCTTGGATAATGGATTTTGCGCAAGTCTGTAGCATTAACCTGCGTGTGCCCGCTGAATAAACGAAAATACTGATCAACAACTGAAGAGTTGAGATATAGAGCAAGCCCCTTTGCCACTTTCGCGGACAATCCTTTGCCATTTCGATGGAAGTAATTCAAATGATTTTCAAAACTGACAAAAGGAGCCTCAATTCTTGAAGGGTCATACACCGCAGCCATTACACGCCTCTTTTGCTCCTTGGAAGAAAATCTTTTTATGAGAACATAATAACCTTTTTCTACGAAGAGATCAAACGTTTCGGAAGATGCGACGATGGCATTGGGTTTCTTTCCTGATTCGAGAGGCCAACTGATGAAACCATCTTGGAAATGACACGGATATATCAACGGTGCAGTACCTTCCTGCGGGGACTGACGCAGATGCTCCTTTGCCCTGAAATCCACAGTACGTCCAGTTGAAACACTTAAATTCAGCTTATCGAGGGTGAATATAAAACATTGCATTTGCTTCATGACGTGAATCGCGGTGTCATCAATTCCGAGACGAATAAAAACATCCCGATCACCAGGGTATATAATATGGTCATATGGAATGGATAGTGTGCTGGCATTATCGAAATCATCGCAGTCTGATGCCGAAATGATGACCTGTTGAGGCTTCTTCGTTTCCAGAATAGCGTGATAAATGATATTCTCCTGCAGAACATTATCATCGCCGAAAGCTTTGTTGCGTGAAGTGAACAAATGAATTCGCCTGAGACTCAACATATCCAGAAAGGCAACACGGAACTTTTTAAAATAAGGACCGTTGCAGAAACTCCGCGGCGTTATAGAAACTATTTGGCCTCCCGGTTCAAGCAAGCGCATCGACAGCCAAACAAAAGCCGCATATAGGTTTGCAACTTCCAGCCCCGCTGAATAAAGCACTGTTTTTACGTGCGTTTCACCATTGATTTTTTTGTAGGGAGGATTAAGGATGGCATGGGTGAAACGTTGGCCTGGAACAACAAACAGGGATTCTTCCGTTTCAGATATTGCAGCAGCAATAAAATCATCTTCCCTTATTATTCCATTGAAGCTGACATTACGCGATTTACAAAGAGCCGCGCACCGATCCATTGTTTCCTGAAGATGCGGCAAAATGGTTCTGTCTGTTTCGTAGGCAACAACATCGATAGAAAGTGGCCGCTTTTTTTGCGAAAGCAATTTATCTACGCAGGCTGCAAAGAGAACACCAGCTCCCGCTCCGGGGTCGAGAATTCTAATTTCTTTTGTTCTGACTTCAAACAACGACGACATAAAATCGGCGATGGAGGAAGGTGTTAGGAATTGACCAATCTGAGAACGATCAGTCCTGCTCGCCATAGCGATAAATGATTGACGAACATGATCCAACATATTTAGAGATTCAAGCGTCATATCTTTTTCTTTTATTGTTTAAGGATAAATCAAATCGAAAACGCCTTACCGTCACCTACTTTACCAGCATTTTTTCCAGAGCCGGGAAAACTTTGCTCAAATTTTCCGGCTGTATCCCCCCGGCCTGTGCCATATCAGGTCTTCCGCCACCGCTACCGCCGATAATCGGTGCCAGTTCTTTGATGATGTTGCCGGCAGAATATTTTCCGGTCAGGTCTTTGGTCACCAAACACAACAGCAGCGCCTTCTCGCCTGCTTTGCTCCCTAAAAGAATAATACCTGATTCCATTTTATCGCGGAGCTTATCGCCAAAGTCGCGCAGCGTCTTGACGTCGGCGATGTTCACTTCCGCTGCCAACACTTTCACGCCGCCAATTTCGCGCGCCTGACTCATCAGATCGCCGGAATCTTTGGCAGCAAGTTTTCCTTTGATGGCTTCCATTTCCTTTTCCAGCTCTTTGGTGTGCTTGAGTAATTTATCAGCACGGTCGACAAGCTCCAGAGGATTGGATTTAAACAGGTTGGCTGCTTTTTTGAGTTCTTCTTCTACTTTCTGCACATGCGTGAGTGCTCCCCTGCCAGTGACCGCTTCGATTCTGCGCACACCGGCGGCGATGGCTGATTCATGAACAACCTTCAGCAAGCCAATCTCGCCCGTGCGCTGTACGTGGGTTCCGCCGCAAAGCTCCATGCTCATCTGCCCCATCTTCACAATGCGGACTGTCGCGCCATATTTTTCATCAAACACGGCCGTAGCTCCGGTTTTGAGCGCGTCTTCAAGCGCGCAAACTTCCGTCTGTACTTCCAGATTTTTGAGAATCATATCATTGGCGATTTCTTCCACGCGCCGCATTTCATCGTCACTGATTTTGGAAAAATGGCTAAAGTCAAAACGCATCCGGTCCGCGGTTACCTGCGAGCCTGATTGTTTAATATGATCGCCCAGTACTGCTTTGAGTGCCGCCTGCAGAATATGTGTGCCGGAATGATTGGCTTGAGTCGCCTTCCTTTTTTCGGGATCAACAATCAACTGCACCGCATCGCCGATTTTTATTTTTCCTTTCTGCACAACTCCCTTATGAACAATAAATCTATCCACCGGCTTTTGAGTATCCAAAACGGTAAAGTTAAAACCGCTCCCCTCCAGATAGCCTGTGTCACCAGCCTGTCCGCCGGACTCTCCATAAAAGGGTGTGGTATCCAAAACGATCTCCGCGTGCTGGCCTTCGCTTACCGTATCCGCCGGTTTACCCTCCACAAAAATGGCCGTAACCTTTGAGTGAGCTTTGACGACGCCTTCGTAACCGCAAAACTCGCTTAATATTCCGGAGCTGGAAGCTTTCAGGTAGCACTCAGATATAGCTTCCTCACCGCTGCCCTTCCAGGCGCCTCGCGCTCTTTCTCTTTGCTGTTCCATCTCGGCTTCAAAGCCGGCCGTATCGAGTGTAAAATTATCTTTTTTGACAATGTCCGCAGTCAAGTCGGTAGGAAAACCAAAGGTATCATGGAGCTTAAACACCAGCGCACCGGGCAAAACCGATTTACCCGCTTTCTTCAAGTTTGTTGTTTCTTCCTGTAAAATTCGTAAACCCGCGTCGAGCGTTTCCATAAAACGCTGTTCTTCATTGAGAATGACTTTGGTGATGTAAGAGGACTTTTCCACCAGATCGGGGTAAACACCTTTCATCATCTCAATGACGATTTGAGCGCTTTCGTTTAAAAATGGTTTGTTGATACCCAGCAGTTTCCCGTGACGCGCGGCCCGCCTTAAGATGCGGCGCAAAACATAACCGCGCCCTTCATTACTGGGCATAATACCATCGCCGATTAAAAATGTTACAGCACGACTGTGATCAGCAATAACCCGGATGGAGACATCATCATCCGCATTTTTACCGTAGGTCTTGCCGGATGCTTTTTCGACGAAACGAATAATGGGAGTAAAAAGGTCGGTATCGTAATTACTCTTTACGCCCTGAATCACGGCGGTGAGGCGCTCCAAACCCATGCCGGTATCGATGCTGGGCTTGGCCAGCGGATTTAATTTGCCGTTTTCATCGCGGTCAAATTGCGTAAACACATTATTCCATATCTCCAGATAGCGATCGCAGCCGCAGTCCAGATCACATTCGGATCGGCCGCAGCCGGTGCCTTCCCCCTGATCGTAAATAATTTCGGAGCAGGGGCCGCAGGGGCCGGTTTCACCCATCATCCAGAAATTGCTTTTTTCTCCCATGCGGACAATGCGATCTTTCGGCACTTTCATCTTTTTATGCCAGATGGCATAGGCCTCATCGTCATCTGTATAAATTGTCACCCAGAGTTTTTCTTTGGGCAGCTTGACCACATCAATTAAGTATTCCCACGCCCAGGCAATCGCTTCTTCTTTGAAATAATCGCCAAAGGAAAAATTGCCGAGCATTTCAAAAAAAGTATGATGGCGCGAGGTGACGCCGACGTTTTCCAAGTCGTTGTGTTTGCCACCGGCACGCGCGCATTTCTGACAGGAAGCCGCCCGAGTGTAACCGCGATTCTCCAGCCCTAAAAACGCGTTTTTAAATTGCACCATGCCCGCGTTGGTGAAAAGCAGCGTGGGATCATCTTTCGGAATCAGGGACGAACTGGCTACTCTTGCATGCCCTTTCTCCTCGAAGAATTTCAAATAACTCTCCCGAATCGCGTCGCCTGTCTTAATCATCAATCTCTTCCTCCACTGCCTTTCCCAGTTTATTTAAAATCAATCCCGGTGGAAAACCTCGTCCCATCAGGCTTTGAAAAATTCTCTGTTTTTCTTTTATATCAAAAGCCGTCAACTTCTTCTTGGCTGCCTTTTTTCGAACTAAAACCGCGATAGCCTCTTCTTCGGAAATTTCGAGCCGGGCTGAGGCGATAGCACCATCAATCAACTGTGGTGCCACGCCTTTTTCCCGCAAGCTGGCAATTATTTTACGATTACCCTTAAGTTTGTTTACTGCCAGATCGCGCGCCCACCCAATGGCAAAGGACTCGTCATTGAGATACTTCAAATCGTGGAGTTTTTCCAGCGCTTCTTTAATGACAACTGCGGGAAAACCTTTTTCCCGCAGTTTCTTTTCCAGCTCTTTTTCCGAGTGCGGCCGCAAGGATAAAAGCCGATAAGCTTTTTGTTTGGCTGCCGCAAGGTCTAAAACCTTCACTTATCTTCTTCCTGCTCTTTGGGCACAATACCCAACTTGGCGCGCACCTCATTTTCCACCGCTGCCATAATATTCGGATTTTCTTTTAAATAAACACGTGAATTATCACGCCCTTGTCCTATTCTATCGCCCTTGTAGGAATACCATGCACCACTCTTTTCAATGATGCCGTTTTCCGCCGCCAGATCCAGCACATCACCCTCGCGCGAGATGCCTTCACCGAAGATAATATCAAATTCCGCTTCCCTGAACGGAGGGGCTAGTTTGTTTTTTACAACCTTAACTTTGGTTCTAAAGCCGATAACTTCCTGACCGTTTTTTATGGAAGTCATTTTGCGGATATCGAGCCGTTGGGAAGAATAAAACTTCAGGGCATTGCCACCGGTGGTAGTTTCCGGATTGCCGAAAAAGACACCGATTTTCATGCGTAACTGATTGATAAAAATAACCGTCGTTTTGGATTTGCTGATGCTGCCGGTGAGCTTTCGCAATGCCTGTGACATTAGCCTTGCCTGCAGCCCCATTTGCGCATCGCCCATTTCGCCTTCCAGTTCGGCCTTAGGAACCAACGCGGCCACAGAATCTACAACCAATACATCAAGTGCGCCGCTTCGAACAAGTGTTTCAGCAATCTCCAGTGCCTGCTCACCGGTATCCGGCTGCGAGATCAGCAGATCGTCAGTATTAACGCCGATTTTCTTGGCATAGGTCACATCCAGGGCATGTTCGGCGTCAATATAAGCCGCAATGCCGCTTAGCTTTTGCGCTTCAGCGACAATATGCAGCGCCAGTGTGGTCTTGCCACCTGATTCCGGGCCATAGATTTCAATTACTCTTCCGCGAGGAACTCCAAAAGTTCCCAGTGCTATATCGAGACTGAGTGATCCGGTGGAAATAGCCGGAATATCGGCAACCCTCTCGGAGCTGCCCAATTTCATGATCGAGCCCTTGCCAAACTGTCTTTCAATCTGAGTAATCGCCAATTCAACGGCCTTTGATCTGTCTAAATCTGCACACATATGTGACCTCCTTAACTCCGTTATTTTTTCAGTACTGTTTTTTGTTTCCCTTTTCACTTTTTATCCTTTCAATTTAAACTCAGCCAATTTTGTATAAACCGCACCCTGCGGTAGGAGCTTGCTTTGGAATAAGATCAATTCTCTGCATTCAAAAACACCTGCTACAAATGCATTATGTTTAGTCAAAGCTTCACTGATTCCGCTTAAGCCTTGCGATTCCTTGATCCGGCCCAAGGTCAGATGCGCCCTAAAGGAACGATCTTCAACAGGAAAACCTATACTCGCAAAATCACTATCCAGTTGCTTCTGCAATTCAGACAGCTTTTCTAAATCACCCGCAACTCCGCCCCAGATAACTCTTGGCCTGCTTTCATCCGGGAATACTCCAAGTTTTTCAATTTTCAGATTCAAAGACGATACTGAAGCTATGCGGTTTTCAACAACCGAGCAAATATTTTTTGCATCCTCAGCCGAAATATCGCCAAAAAATTTTAATGTCAGATGCTGCCCCTGAGGCTTTGTCCAGTTTATCCGGCCGCCGATCTCCCGCTTTAATTTTTCCTGCAGGGTCGATAGTGCTTGCAAAATATTATCCGGCGGTTCAATCGCCAGAAAGGCACGGATATTTTTTCCAGAATCAGTCATGAACTAACCTTTTCCCTGCAAACCACGGTTATGAAACCCAAAGCAAGCTTTGGAAAATATTGTACCCTCCGCTGTGCGGGATTGTTCGACTTACAAATTTCAATTCACTTCGTTTTTGAAATTTGAGTCTCACAATAATTTTTCAGCATAATTAGCGCCGCTTCCGAAAAGACATGCTTGTTTCTGCGCCTATCCCAGCGAAAATTGTAATGGCGGCAAATAGTCTGTTGGGAATCGGCCAGTGCCAGATAAACAGTCCCGACCGGTTTTTCTTTGCTGCCGCCAGTTGGCCCGGCAATGCCCGTGGAGGAAAGACCCAAATCGGTGCAGGCCTGCTTGCGAACACCTTCCGCCATCAATCGTGCCGTTTCCTCGCTGACTGCACCGTGTTTTTCAAGAATTTCAGCCGGAACGCCCAGCATGCTGATTTTGGCTTCATTGCTGTAGGTCACCAGTCCCCGTTCGAGATAATCCGAACTGCCGGACACGTCAGTGAGGCGATTTGTAATCAATCCGCCAGTACAGGATTCGGCAACCGCAATGGTCATTTTTTTCTCTGTTAAAAGACCGGCAACTACCTCTTCCAGTGTTTTCTCTCCGTAAGAAAAAATGCGGTCTTGCAGACGCGCTGCAACTTCATCCTGTGCTTTTTGTAGATTTCTTTGTGCTTCTTCCTGCGTTTTGTGGCGCGAAATTAATACGACGTGATTCTCCGGAAACACGGGGTAAAACCCCACATTCACTCCCATTGCGGCAAAATCAATATCTTTAAGCTTTTCATCCACCGCCCCCTCGCCAAGCCCGAATGTTTTTATGGTCTGTTTGGCAGAGTATTGATCGGGCTCGGGGAAATATCTGCGTAAAATCGGGATAACCCCGTCTGGCATCATCTTCTGAGTTTCAAAAGGCACCCCGGGAATGACAAAGATTAATTTCTCTTTCACCTGCAAGGCAAAGCCTGCTGCTGTGCCTACTTTGTTGGCAATAATTTCCGCGCCCTGCGGAAACATCGCTTGCTTGGCGTTATTTTCCACCCAGCGCAAATTGTATTTGGTGAATATTTCTTTGATGTAATTTAAAACCTTTTCATCTGTATATAATGGAAGGCTCAAAGCCCGCGCGATTGCGGCTGTGGTAATATCATCGGCTGTGGGACCAAGCCCTCCTGTGCATATTACCACATCAGTCAGCTCCAACAGATAATTCAAACGGCTTTTAATGGAGTCAAAATTATCCCCAACCGACATCATGGCTTCCACCTGCCAGCCCTGTAGATTGATTTCCCGCGAGATAAACGAAGAATTGGTATCGGCTATGCGCCCGCTCATTAATTCATTGCCGATTGTCAGAATAGAAATTTTCATATAATCCCCGCATAATTTAAAGCTAACATAATGACACCGGCATAAATTCCTGCGGCAATATCATCAATAACAACGCCCCATCCACCAGGTAAATTCTGAAGATTCCGGATAGGAAAAGGCTTCCAGATATCGAATATCCGGAAAAGAACAAAGGCAACGCAAAGATGCCATCCGGTTATCGCCACCGGCAGCATAGCTACTTGAAAACCGGCGATTTCATCAATTACTATCCGCTGGTCATCTTTCTTTGAATAAATTATTTCCGCACGCCCCGAAATAAAAATAGACAACGCCGATAAAACAATGACAACAACAAATCGTTCAGGCAAGGTAATTGGCAGGCAGACAAGACAAACAGGAATACCAACCAATGTGCCCATTGTACCGGGAGCAAATGGTGAGAGTCCGGAACCAAATCCGGTCGCCAATATTTTAATTATCTTCTCGCTTGCGGCCATATAATTATTCCATTAATGAATTTATAGAACGATCGTTCTATACCACACCATTTTTGAAAGTCAAGCGTTCTGTGAAAAAAATTATGCGCGGAGAAAATATCTACTCTTTGATCTTCAAATTCTTTTGCAGATAGTCTTTAAAGATATTGTAATCATTGGCTATATTAATGGCACTACCTTTTCTGCTACCGATGTTTTTCAAACTTTGCGGGAGCTCGGATGCGATTCCTAGTAATTGTTTAATTTCTTCTGGAAATTTTGCCGGATGAGCGGTTTCCAGGCAAATTGCCAGTTTTTCATTAACGGTTTTCTGAAAATAGTCCTCTAGGCCTGCCCAGCCGACTGCACCATGCTGCTCCAGAATTACGTGGTAGTGACCATAAACGCTTTTGATAGTTTCGCGGGTTTGCTTATCCGAAACTGTTACGGAATAGATATGGCGTCGCATCTCTTCAATATCCGGGTAACGATGTACATTTCCAGAACGATCAACAGTACCGCCGTAGAGCTCAAAAAATCTTGCCAGGTTGCTGGGATGGCCGACATTCATGGCGTTGGAAATGCACGCACGCGATGGTGAAACTTTGTTGTATTTGCCAGTTGCCAAAAAGACGGGGAATTCGTCATTTTCATTGGTGGGCATGACAAGTTTTACCACCGGCAGGCCCATGCGGCGCGCGTACTCACACCCAAGGGCATCGCCAAAATTACCGGATGGAACTGAGAAAACAACTTCTTCACCGGCTCCGGCAAGCTCGGCATAGGCATAAATATAATAGATAATTTGCGGCAAAATCCGGCCGAAGTTGATCGAATTAGCCGAGGATAAATTAAATTTAGCCAGATCCGGATCGGAAAAAGCAACCTTCACCAAGTTCTGGCAATCGTCGAATTTCCCTTCCACACAAAGAGCCTGCACATTGCCACCGATGGTATCGAGCTGCTTTTTCTGCATCAGGCTCACTTCCGCCGCCGGATATAGAATGGTCACATCAATTCCCGCAACTCCTTTATAAGCCTCGCCCACAGCGCTGCCGGTATCGCCGGATGTAGCCACCAGAATATTGATTCTCTCGCCTTTGGCACGGCAATGGCTCATGAGTCTTGCCATCATCCTGGCGGCAAAATCCTTAAATGATGCTGTGGGCCCCTGATCCAAACGCATAACAAAAGCCCGCGGATAAACAGCCTCCAGCGGCACGGGAAAGTTGTAAGCGGCTTTCACCACCGCCTCGAGAACTTCTTTGGAAAACTCATCGGAAAGAAACATCTGCGCGACCAGCATTGCGGTTTGCCAGTAAGGCTTGTCCCGCAGTTTCACCATATCACTTACTGATAACTGCGGAATAGAATCCGGAACAAACAGGCCTTCGTCCGGCGCTTGCCCCATAAGCAGCGCTTCTTTAAACGACACGCTGGCGGTAAAGGGAACAATTCCGGCAACGTTATTCAAATATCGATTGGTGCTATAGTAGCGGATGGGCATCTTTCCAGTCCTTTTTTAGAATGTGTTTTCTTTAAACGTATTTGCACAAATAAATCAACTAAAATGACATCTTTATCGTGGAAAGCGATGTTGATTTTTCCCAATTATTGATTGCATTTAAAGTTGGAAAATGCCGTCTTCTATGCTAAAAATCTTATCGAAGGCTGAGAAGCAATTAAAATTCAATTTCAGGCAAAGGAAAATGGAAGAAAATAAGATTATTCGCTTAACAGAAACAGTGCAAAGCGCCGGTTGAGCCTGTAAGATAGGTCCGGAGGACCTGGCTCTAGCATTGCGCGATTTACCGCTGATAAAGGATCCAAATTTGCTGACGGGATTTGAACACGCGGAAGACGCAGGGGTGTATAAAATTTCCGATGATGTCGCTCTTGTGCAAACACTCGACTTCTTCACTCCGACTGTTGATGATCCCTATACATTCGGCCAGATTGCCGCGACCAACGCCCTCAATGACGTTTACGCGATGGGTGGCAAACCCATCACCGCGATGAACATTGTTTGTTTCCCGATCAAAACAATGGATATGGCAGTTTTGCGGGAAGTCCTCCGCGGGGGTCTGGACAAAATGCGCGAGGCTGGTGTATTGCTAGTGGGCGGACACAGCGTTGAAGATAGCGAAATCAAATACGGGCTATCGGTTACGGGCACAATTCATCCCGATAAAGTTTGGTTTAATCGTGGGGCAAAGCCCGGCGATAGTTTGATTTTGACCAAGCCATTGGGTACAGGCATTGTCAGCACCGCTATTAAAGGAGGCGAAGCTGACGCTCAACTCATGGCAAAAGCAATCGCCTGCATGACGCAACTCAATAAAAATGCGGCCCAGCTTTTGATTGCTCACGCGAATATTCATGCCTGCACTGATATTACCGGTTTTGGTTTTTTAGGCCATGCCTGTGAGATGATCGAGGGCGATAATGTCGGTCTGCAAATTAATTCCTCTGCCGTGCCTATTTTTGCCGGGATAAAGGAATTGGTCGAATCAGGCTATGTTCCAGCCGGCCTTTACCGCAACAAGAATTTTCGGATTTCACAAATTGAGAAACAAGATACTTGTCCTGACTGGATTTTAGATGTTCTTTTCGATCCGCAGACAGCCGGAGGACTCTTCTTTAGCCTTTCAGCAAATGAATCGCAAAACCTTATTCAAAAATTGCATCAAGGCGGAATCGCCGATGCGGCGATCGTCGGTAAAGTAGTTGGCGATAACCCCGGTAAAATTGTTGTTTACTAAAACAGTTCTTCCCCTTATATTAAAATCATGCAAGTCGAATCCATCCTCGTTAAAAAAGAAACAGAACAAAACTTTAAAAAGCTCATGGACATTGTGCAGCCCAATGATTCCCTGCTGCTGCTTATGCACGGCAGTCCTGATCCCGATGCCATTGCTTCGGCCATGGCGCTGCACGATATCATCCGGCAAACCAAAGGGCTCGCCAAAAGCGCCTTCGTTTCTACGGAACCTATCAGGAGGCAGCAAAACAAGGAATTGGCCTTGTCCATGCGTCTCAACATCCGTCTCGTTAATCAGGTTGATATTAATTCTTACCGGCTGGTTGCTCTTATGGATGCGCAGCCATCTTTTCTTAACGACGGATTAAAATTTATTCAACCTCACATTGTATTTGATCATCATCCGCGAGAGGGCGATTGGAAGACAATGCTGGAAGATATCCGCCCCAGGTATGGAGCATTATCGACAATACTTACAGAATATTTACTTTGCTCCCGTATCAAGGTATCAAAAAATTTGCATACGGCGCTTTTATATGGAATCAAAACAGATACAGACAATTTTGACCGGGACACTCTTATTGAAGATATCCGCGCTTACGCCTATCATACCAAATATGGTAATCTCCGGCTCATTCGCCGCATTGAACTGAATCAAACGCCGATCAGTTATTTGAAATATTTTGACCATGCGTTCCATCATATGAGTCATTTTCGCGGCCGGATAATCGGTTTTCTGGGCAACGTTGAAAGCCCTGATGTCTGCGTGCAGGTTGCTGATTTTTATTTGCGCTTAATAGGCACCAACTATGTTGTAGTCGCGGGTATCGTACGCGATAAGCTGATCATTATATTTCGCGGTGACGGCTATAGGCAGGATTGCGGTGCAATCGCCCAACGGGCTTGCGGATTAATTGGTCAAGGTGGTGGACACCGCAGCGCGGCACGTATTGAAATTTATCTGGAAGTATTAAAAAAAGAATTGGATGGTGATTTATCGCATAGCAATATCGAAAAGTTTCTTCTGGAATGCCTGAAAAGGAACCCTAAATTCAAAACAGGCAAAAGCGAAAAGCACACCCAAAAACAAAGAAAGGACAGTAAATGAAAAATATCGGGTTCAAAAAAGAAATTACCACAGGACGTTACCTTGATCCATTTAATGGTTTTCAACCTAAGGAAATTCCCATTGAATTACGTTACGATGAAACAACCGGTGTGGCCTGCCGAATACTCCCCTATCGGATGCGGTTAAGTCAGAAGCCGGATCTCAACGTATATTTAGAAAAATCACCTGAGTCTTTATGCCCTTTTTGTTCTGGCCTCTTTGATAAAACAACACCAAAATTTACACCGGATATAACACCTACGGGGAAATTCCGTCATGGCGACGCCTATTTATTTCCCAATGCTTTCCCTTATGATCAGACAAATACCGTGGCTATCTTATCATCGCGCCATTTGATTCCTCTGAATGAATTAACTCCGCAAACAACGCGCGACGGCTTTGGTGTTTGCCTTGACTATTTTCACCGTGTAGCTGAATTAAATCTGGGTTACAAATACTGTTCGATTAACTGGAATTACATGCCACCCTCCGGCGGCGGTTTGATTCATCCCCATTTACAGACAATCGCCGGACAAAAACCGACAAATTTTATGCAGCGGCTTATTGCCAGCGCACAAAATTATGCCGCCACAGTAGATGGTGGCAATTTATGGCGGGATTTAATTGCATTTGAAAAGGAAGCCAAGGAAAGATTTATAGCCAATACCGGCATCATCACTTGGCTGACTGCCTTTTCACCTAAAGGCATGGCCGGGGAAATCGATTTTATTTTTCAGGATAAAACATCTATCTTCGATTTAACAGAAGCTAATTATGAAGAACTTCTGGAGGGACTGGGTAGAACATTCTCATATTTATACCTGAACAATTTTATGAGTTTTAATCTGACCCTCTATGCTCCCATGATTAACGATCGCAATTTATGGGTACAGGGCAAAATTGTACCGCGCTTTGAGATTAATCCTCTGGGAACAAGCGATATTAATTATTTTGAAAAGCTGCACAATGAAATCATTTGCCCGGTTGTGCCTGAACAGCTCTGCAAGGAACTCCAACCATATTTCGCATAGTCAGACCTGACCATTTCTTCTTTAAGAATTGTTTTTACGTGCTTCCTGAAGTCAGTAAAATACCAATCTTGAAGTAATTGCGATACTTCAATTCACAATAAACAAAATTTATACCCGACAAACTTCGACAACGCACAACACATTTTGTGGCCATTATTTCCTTAACATAGAAGCGTGGTTTCCCTATCCTTACTCCCAATGAAAGTAAGTTCTTATCAAAGCATTAAACAGCATACAATACTACTTCGTCTTCATGTGAGTAACACCATCCCAATAAGCAGGAGGAGGAGTTTTTAAAAAATCTTTGCAGCGTTCTATGTACATCTCACCGATAGGATCATTTGGAAATGCTTTAATCAGCTCTGTGTATAATTCCAGTGCCAATTGAAAATTTCTGTTAATATAAGCATCAAATGCTTTTCCTGTAAGCTCTTGAGATTTCAAGTCATCCTGTTGGGGTGCAATCTCAGGTTCCGCAGAAGATGCGGCAAGGAGCTGATAAATCTTTACTCCACGGTTCTTCCCTTTAACTGCAACCACATCAACAGGTCTAAAACAGAATTGAGTTTTAACAACCTCATAAGTATTTTCTCCGACAATAATAACTGTTCCATAATACTTGTTGATAGCTTCCAGCCTTGAAGCAAGATTGACAGAATCCCCCAGGACTGTATAATTCATTCGGTCGCTCGATCCCATATTGCCGACACTCACTTCACCTGAATTGATTCCAAAGCGAGTATTCAATTCTGGTTTGCCTTCAATCACCCATTTTGCATTCAGCTTTTTAAGTTTTGCCAGACATAATAGTGCAGCCTTACAGCTGTGATATTCCTGCTCATTATCTTCTATCGGGGCTCCCCAGAAACTCATGATTGCGTCACCGATATATTTATCAACAGTTCCCTGCTGTGATAATATGATTGTTGTCAGATTATCCAAATATTCGGATATATGAAGAAGAAGCTGCTCCGTTGACATGCTTTCCGAGATTGTTGTAAATCCGGCAATATCCGTAAACATCATTGTGAGCGGGCGTTTTTCTCCACCCAGTTCAGCTCCTTTTCCGGATATGATCAGCTGCTTCACCAGCGTATAAGGCACAAATTTACTGAAAGCTTTCAAGCCATGTTTCATGGAAGCCAGGGCATCAGCGATGAGGGTAATTTCATAGAAGAATGAATGATGAGTTATTGATTCATCAATTTCAAGATTCTGGATCCGGTTCATATCCTGGGCTATTGCTTTCACGGGACGCAATATTCTATTTGTAGATATGATAACAATTATCAATGATAATATTAAAATCCCAATGGATATCAGAGTAATATTAATAATTGTATTTTTCAATGCTCCGATAAAGTCATTGATCGGAACCAGAACCCCGATCATCCAGGATTTATCGAAACTTTCGGGGAAATTATGGAAACTTGCAAGATACTCCTGGTCTCCGCTTTTAAAACGCATATTATATGTATAATTGATCGAATCAAGAATATCCGGTATTGTTGCTTGAATCTCCTTGGATAAATCCTTATTCAATAGAATCTTTTTTTCATTTTCATCTATCGAATAAGCTTTATCGAATACTTCCCTGCTCTCATGAGCCAGTTTTTTTATTGATGCAATATAATCTTTATAATTTAATCTGTGAGGAATATTCTTTGGATCGCTCAGGTTGGATTTTACTCTGTATTTTTCAAATGCAGCAGCTAATGGTTCATTTCCTATCTGATGGACTTTATTGAATTCACATTTAGCAGGTTTTCCCTTTTCCTCCTCATCACAATGTGTAATTTTTTCCCGATCCGGATAGGCAATCAGCTTGCCGTCTTCATCCAGAAGAAAAGCAATTCCATTTTCACCTACATGAAGCCGGGATGAAATTCCGTCGCTCAATGAAAGAGCTATGCTTGCAGAGACAACAAACTTTGTATTGCCATTTATATCTTTAACCGGTTCAGCATTTGACGTGCCGAACTCTCCGTTTGAATAGATTCGTACATCCGTCCAAGTGTTCGCCTTTTTTTTATCAGCATCCATGTACCAGACTTTTGTTCTAACATCATAATTTATTGCATTCGCGGGCACAACTTCTCTTCCGATTTCTTCAAAATTTTTATTATAATATGTATAATATTCCGATTTGGGATAACTTAGCCGATCAACAAAATGCGACCTGTAAACAACTTCAGGCGGGAGTGACTTTGATTTATTTACGCTGTATTTTGGGTCTTCAAATATTTTTCCCACACTAAGTACAGATCCAGAATTATCTCCTACAATGATAGTGAATATTTCTCTTTGAGCCCTGAGCTGGCCTGAAATAATTGAAAAAATTTTTCCCCTGTTGTCGCGTATATTTTGTGCATTTTTCAGGCTCCATGTTGTGGCTCTTACTGTGCGTCTCGCCATTGACATATAGCGAAGAACGTCTTTTGATATACCTATATTTGTGGATTTCATCATCTTCCAAGCTGATTTCAGTGCTGCGTCTGAAGTTTCAATATAGGTATATGTTAATGTGACTATTGATGTTATTGCCAGCAGTATTATAAAAAAGGTAGTTACCGCGAGATGTAATTTACTCTTTCCCCTTGTGAATATTTTTAATGCATCAATATCTTTTTTCATATAATATTCCTTAAGTTTCAGTCACGGGTATGAACCCCAAATCAAGCTGTGGGTTATTATACCCTGCTTATGCAGGATAGTTTGACCAACAAATTTCAGCGTCGCAGATGACCTCGTGTGACTTTCAGGTTATTAGGTTACTACACTTTCGGAATAGGAGTTTCACAATAAATTATTTTTTAATAGATATTAATTAAAATAATCTGACAGATCAAACGGTTTGTCAAGAATTATAGTTGATTTGAGCATACACCAGTGACGAAAATGAAGATGCGTCTTATGGTAGAAACAATGATTCAGTCACAGTTTAAATACCTGTTAAAAGCAACGTATTTAAAAAAGGCTAAAATAAGAAAACAAAAAGTTTTATCAAGTATCCTGCTGAGCGACAAAGTGGTCAAGTCCACTAATGACTCATGTAAACAGTTTTTCAACTACCAATTTAATCCAGCCTATTGCTCCGCTCCGGCTGATTTATTCGTCAAACAATGCAAATCGTAATCTTCAATTTATTTTTCAAGTAATATGTGTGGACTTTTAGATGGAAACATCGATTCCGGAACACCCTGCTGTGAGACAGGAACGTCTTATAGGGGAGTTTTGCAAAGGTGATGCCTTGGAAACATTCGGGAGAATTGGCATCAGTTCAATTGCAATAAATCTTGGGGATCGTCAAAAAGGTAATCGGGACTGGATGAGGCCATTTTTGTCTTGTCATGCCAGCCCCAGGTGATGCCGATGGTTTTTATTCCCGCCTGCTTTCCTTCCTTAATGTCGCCGATGGTATCACCGATATAATAAATATCTGACGGCATAACCGAATATTTTTTTATAGCGTAGAGTATTTTATCTTTTTTGCTGAGCATAAAATCAGAGCCTAGTATTTCCTGAAATATATCTTCAAAACCATACAGGCGCAGCGCTTCCCGGATGGTCGGCGTATCATTTGAAGAAATGACGATCAGGCAATGTTTCTTTTTCAGCTCTTGCAAAACCGGCCGCATCGCGTCAAAAGGTTTTATCTCGCTGTAGTTAACCTGCGAAAGGATATCCACGGAAGCCGTCATAAATTTATTTAGATCCACACCTTTTTGCGCAAGCATTTCATAAAAATTGCCATCGAATAATTCCAGAAACTCTTGTCTGCCACGGTTCAGTGGGTGGTTGATTTTTTCCAGGCAAAGGGTCACGGTTTTTTCATAAACATCTAAAGAATCCACAAGAACGCCGTCAAAATCAAAAAGCAATAATTTCATAATTTATTTTTCCTGGCCATGCGGGCAAGTGACGTCCGGTAAGGTTTTGTCATAATTCCTTCTTCAGTAATAATCGCGCTTATATGAGAGGCCGGTGTCAGATCAAAGGCCGGATTATAAACCTTCATCCCTCGTGGAGCGGTGGCAATCCCCCGAAAATGTGTTACTTCGGCGCCGCTTCTTTCCTCGATAGGAATTTCCGCGCCTGTCTTTAAAGAAAAATCAAAAGTGGAAAGAGGGGAGACAACATAAAAAGGAACACCATGAGCTTTCGCTAAAACGGCCAGAGAATAAGTGCCGATTTTATTGGCCGTATCACCATTGGCGGCAATACGATCCGCGCCGACAATAATTTTGTTAATCTTACCCTGTTGCATCAGGAATCCTGCCATGCTATCCGTGATCAGGGTGGCAGGGATTTTTTCCTTTTGCATCTCCCACGCGGTAAGCCTTGCCCCCTGCAGGACAGGCCTGGTTTCATCAACATAAACGAGCAGCTTTTTGCCCTGTTCATGGGCAGCACGGATGACACCCAGCGCGGTTCCGTAACCGGCAGTAGCCAGCGCCCCGGCATTACAGTGAGTTAAAACATTATCGCCATCGGCAAGAAGCGCGCTGCCATGTTTTCCCATTTGCCGGTTAATAGTTATATCTTCGGCGCAAATGAGTTTGGCTTCTTTAACCAGTTGGGCCGCTAAATTTTGTTTCCCGGAGCGAATAGCATCATCCAGGCACTTCTTCATGCGCTCCAAAGCCCAGAAAAGATTGCGGGCTGTTGGCCTGGCACCGGCAATCTGATCACAAATGACATTAATTTGTTTGCGGAATTTTTCGGCATCAATTGTTGAAATGCAAAGAGCGCCCAGCGCCACACCCATCGCGGCGGCAACGCCGATAGCCGGCGCGCCGCGCACGGTTAAATCTTTAATGGCGGTAATAACCTGCCGGTAATCTGAACAGACCACCTGCCTCTCGATTTGCGGCAGAGCATTCTGATCAATTAGAACAACCGTATTGTTTTTCCAGAAAATAGTTTTTATCGTCATCCGGCAAGCATCTTTTTAAGCATGTCATTAACCAGTTGCGGATTTGCTTTTCCCTGGGTCGCTTTCATGACCTGACCGACAAAAAAGCCGAAGAGTTTTTCCTTGCCGCCGCGATAATCAGCAAGTTGAGCGGGGTTGGCTGCAATAATCGCGCTAATGGTCTTGGCCAGTTCACCTTCATCGGTAATTTGCACTAGGCCTTTTTCTTCAATGATCTTCTGCGGTGATTTGCCGGTTTTATACATGTCGGAAATAATGTCTTTAGCCATTTTGCCGCTAATTGTGCCTGCTTCAATCAACTTGATCATGTCGGCGAGCGCCCCGGCTGTAATAGGACACTGACGGATATCGAGCTTATCCTCATTGAGAAATCTCAACACATCGCCCATTACCCAATTACTAGCCTGTTTAGGTTTGTCGCAAAGCTTGACTACATCTTCATAATACTGGGCCAGAGCCTTATCGGCAGTGAGCACACCTGCGTCGTATTCAGGAATCGAATAGTCTTTAATAAATCTCTCCCGCTTGGCCAGCGGCAATTCCGGCAATTCTTTTCGAATTTTTTCCACCCAGGCATCATCAACCAAAATCGGCACTAAATCGGGATCGGGAAAATAGCGGTAATCGTGAGCTTCTTCCTTGCTGCGCATGGAAAGGCTGGTACCCGAAGCGTCATCCCAAAGCCGAGTTTCCTGCACAACCTTTCCGCCGCTTTCCACAAGATATTGCTGCCGCTTAATTTCATACTCCAGCGCCCGCTGCACGTTGCGAAACGAATTCATGTTCTTGAGTTCCGCCCGGGTGCCGAATTCCTTCTGCCCCTTGGGACGGATCGACACATTGGCATCACAGCGGAAAGAGCCTTCTTCCATATTGCCATCGCAAATTTCCAGATACACCAGAATTTCATGCAGGCGCTTTAAATAATCTGCCGCTTCCGCAGGCGATCGCATATCCGGCTCGCTGACGATTTCGATGAGTGGAACGCCGGCTCGGTTCAAATCAACATAACTCACCGGATTATGCTCATCATGCATCAGCTTGCCGGCGTCTTCTTCCATGTGAATACGGGTCAAGCCGATTTTCTTTTGCGCTCCATCCACATCCAGAAATACATAGCCATTTTCGGAGAGCGGGTATGCAAATTGTGAAATCTGGTAACCCTTGGGCAGGTCGGGATAGAAATAATTTTTCCGCGCAAAGCTGCACGATTTATTGATTTCACAATTTGTCGCCAAAGACATCTTCATGGCGAACTCCACCACTTTTTTATTTAAAACCGGCAGAACCCCCGGCAGGCCTAAACAAACAGGGCAAGTATGGCTGTTGGGCGCACCACCGAATTTGGTGGAACAACCGCAAAATATTTTCGTATCCGTTAAAAGCTGGGCATGAACTTCCAACCCGATAACTGTCTCAAACTCCATTATAGCTTCGGCCTCCTTTTTTCAATTTGCGCGTTTTTCTCATAAGCTGAGGCAATTTGAATTAATTTCCCCTCTTCCAAGTGACCGGCCAGAAATTGCACACCTATAGGCAATCCGGAAGCTGTGAAACCGCACGGCACGGAAATTCCTGGAATCCCCGCCAGATTGGTCGAGATAGTGAAAATATCGGATAGATACATTTGCAGCGGGTCGTCCGTTTTCTCACCGATCTTAAACGCCGGCGTGGGCGTTGTCGGTGTGAGGATCACATCGCATTTCTTCCAAGCCTCCACAAAGTCCCGTTTGATCAAAGCCCTCACCTGGGAAGCTTTCCCGTAATACGCATCGTAATAACCTGCGGATAAGGCGTAAGTGCCAATCATGATACGGCGTTTAACTTCAGCGCCGAATCCCTGCATTCTGGTTTTTTTATACATATCCAAAAGATCTCTGCCGTCGGATACTCTCAAGCCATATTTGACTCCGTCATAGCGTGCAAGATTGGAGCTGGCTTCCGCCGGAGCAATAATATAATAAACCGCCAGACAATATTCCGTATGAGGCAGAAAAATTTCTACACACTTACCGCCGCACTTTTCAATCACGGTAATTGTTTTTTGGATTGCCGCGCTTACTTCCGAATCGATACCTTCAATAAAATATTCTTTGGGAATACCGATTTTCCACCCCTTAATATCGCGCCCGACAAACTGCCGGTAGTCGGGCACTTCCGCTGGCACAGAGGTTGATTCTTTCGGGTCGTAACCGGCCAGCACATTCATCATGATGGCGCAATCTTCTACATCCTTGGTAAACGGACCAATTTGATCCAGAGAGGAAGCAAAAGCAACCAACCCGAAACGCGAAACACGCCCGTATGTTGGCTTCAGACCGACAACGCCGCAAAGCGCGGCTGGCTGGCGAATAGAACCGCCGGTATCTGAGCCGATTGAAGCAATACATTCATCGGCGGCAACTGCAGCGGCAGACCCGCCGCTGGAACCACCGGGGATACGTTCCAAATCCCACGGATTGCGCGTCGGACCGAAATATGAATTTTCCGTGGAAGAACCCATGGCAAACTCATCCATGTTGGCCTTCCCGACAAACAGCGCTCCTGCGTCGCGCAGCTTTTCCACAACTGTCGCGTCGTAAGGCGGCATGAAATTATGCAATATGTGCGAGCCGCAAGTTGTCGGAATGCCTTTAGTGCAGACAATGTCTTTGAGCGCGATGGGGATACCGGTTAATGGTTTTATTTCCCCCTTTTTTATAACCTCGTCCGCTTTGGACGCGGCGGTCAGCGCTTCTTCTTTCAGCAGGCGGATGTAAGAATGCACCCGTTCTTCCACCGCGTCAATCCTTTGAAAGACTGACTCGGTAATTTTTACCGCGGATGTCTCTCCATTTTTGATCTTTTCCTGCAACTCGTGAATTGTTAACTGATTCAGTTCCATAAATCCCTCAAATAAAACTTTAATAATTTTTCAGACGGTATTGCAAAAAGCTTCAGCTGCAAGGCGCGCAAGCCCTGAGGAGCGAGGCGTACTTGGTCCGTACGCCGCAGCGACGAAGGATGCAGCGCAACACAGTAGACGAACTCGCGTGCCCTTTAGGGTATTTTCCGAGGCCGCTAATCTATTACTTTAGGTACGCGAAAGAACTCGCCTCGTCCATCCGGCGCATTGGCCAAAGCCTTCTCGATACCAATCGAATCCACTATCTTATCCTCGCGAAAAGCGTTAGTAACGGCAATCGCGTGACTCATCGGTTCCACACCATCAGTATTTAGCTCATTGAGCTTGTCGATGTAGCCCAGAATATCGTTGAGCTGGGCTGTGAACTTTTCGGTTTCTTTATCCGTTATTTCCAGGCGCGCCAGGCGCGCCACATACTCAACTTCCTTACTGCTTAGCTTCAATGGTATCCCTCCTTAAAATGCTTTCCAAAAAGGTCTGATAGTGGAAGTAACCTGCCGAATGAGCCGATCGGTATTTTCATCAATATCCTGCTCCAGGGCAGAAAACTTTTCTTGCGAAAAATGATTTTCATCCAGCATCTCTTCCAAAACACATTTTGCTGATTTGGCCAAACCCGCAACATGATAACCGCCTTCCAGCACGGCTACAAAACGCCCCTTACAGCACTTATCCGCAATATCCAGCAATATCCGCGTCAAGGCGGCAAAGCCATCCGGCGTTATCCGCATTCCGCCCAAAGGATCATTAAAATAAGCATCAAAGCCGGCAGACAAAAGCACTAATTGAGGTTTATATTCCATGGCGACAGGTTCTAAAATTTTACGGAATATATTTACATAGGAAGCATCTGCCGCCCCTGCCTTCATGGGAGCGTTAATCGTGTAACCCTCGCCTTTACCCTGACCAATTTCCTGCAAACTTCCCGTGCCCGGATAGTAGGGATACTGATGAGTGGAAAAATATAAGACCTGCGGATCCCTGTAAAAAATACTCTGAGTACCATTGCCGTGATGCAAATCCCAATCGACTATCATAACTCTTTTCAGGCGATGCTTCAAAATGGCATGCATCGCTGCTATGGCAACATTATTAAAAACACAAAAACCGGCAGCGTTCTCCTTTCCCGCGTGATGACCGGGAGGCCGGACAAAAGCGAAAGCATTGTCCACAGAACCATCCAACACTTGATCAACGGCATTGCACACGCCGCCTACGGCAAGTTTGGCAGTAGAATAAGTATCCGGGCTAGTCATCGTATCGGGATCAAGCATCACGTAATCTTTGCCATCAGTGCTCGCAATAAAATTAATATATGACGGTAAATGAATAGTGGCTATTTCATCATGTGTTGCTTCACGTGCCTCGATTTGGGTGAACTTCCAGGACATTGCCGGATTATCCAGCATTTCGTAAATCCCCGCCAACCTCTCCGGACTTTCCGGATGGCAGAAACCGGCCGAATGCAACAGGTAACGTCTATCTTCGATTATGCCTGTTTTCCTGAGCATACACCTTTCCTTCGCTGTTTCCCTAATCAGAACAGTGCGTCGTTTACCACAAATGGTTTTAAAGCGCAAAATATTTCCCCGGATTATGAAGATGCAAACTATCCCTTGACAAGCAAAAACAGCCCCCTTATACTTTCATTCATCGAATTGAAAAGAACCTGAATTAGGCATTTATTTAAAAGGAGAGGTTAAAAATGGAAGAAAAGAAATTATCAGTAGGGGTAAAGATCGGTTACGGCGTAGCCGATTTCGGCGGTAATCTGTTCTTCACGGCAACTGCCTTTGTGCTGCTCAACTATCTTACTGACACAGTGGGACTGTCCGCAGCGCTGGCGGGCATCGCTCTCATGGTCGGCCGTATCTGGGACGCCTTTTACGATCCCATCATCGGATATCTCTCGGATAGGACTAAAACAAAAATGGGCAGGCGCAGGCCTTTCATGCTGGGCGGCTCGATACCGCTTTTTATAGCAATGATTATCATGTTTACCAACCCATCGCTGGTCATCGGCGCAGGCATCAGCCAGACGGTACTCTTTGTTTACACCATGGTTGTCTATATCATCCTTTGCACCGCATATTCGACAGTCAATATCCCCTATTCTTCACTTGGGCCTGAACTCACAAATGACTACAATGAAAGGACATCGCTCAACGGTTACCGTTTCGGCTTTGCCGGAATCGGTACCTTGCTTGGCGCAGGTTTGGCGCTGCCCATCGTAGCCATGGCTCCGGATAAAAATATGGGCTTCGTGCTTATGGGTACAATCTTCGGAGCAGTTCTGCTCATTTCAACCTTAACCACCGTCTTTTCAGTCAGGGAATCCGCCGTGATCAGACCGGCAATGTCCATGGGCTTCTGGGAAACATACAGGGAGGTATTTAAAAACAAGCCTTACCTATTGATACTCCTGTCTTATATATTGCATATCATCGGCATCACCATCGCCAGCGGCATAGTGATCTATTACTTCAAATATCTGCTGGGCGCGGAAAACATGACCACAATCGCCATGCTGCTATTGATTGGCATTGCCATACTCTTCATCCCGGTAAGCGTAGCCATGAGCAAGAAAACCGGCAAGAAACTGGTTTATGGCGCAGGTTTTGTAATTATGGCCGTGGGCTTGATGGTGCTGTTTATTTGGGGGAACACCATGGGCGTTACCTTCAACCTGATCATGATGGCTTTCATGGGCGTCGGCATGGGCTTCCTTTATGCTATGCCTTACGCGATAGTTGCTGATTCAATAGAATATGACTATTTGAGGACAGGCGAGCGCAGGGAAGGCGCATTCTTTGGCATCTGGACATGGGGACTCAAGATCGGACAGGCACTGGCAGCCTTTATCATGGGTGTGACACTGGAGACTATGGGCTATGTGGCAAATGCTATGCCGCAGGCAGGAAGCGCGCAGCTTGGAATCAGACTTTTCCTGGGGCCGATTGCTGCTGCCTTTTTCATCCTGGCGGCTGTGGCCCTCTATTACTACCCGATAACTGAAAAGCGCTATAAAGAAATACTTGCGCAGATCGCCGTTATGGACGCTAAAAAACAGAAGACAAAATAAATAGCACTCTATTCACTCAGCTTGTAATTGAGGATACCTGCGTGCCTGTCGCGAATATCCAGCATGGCCCCCAGCGTGAGGACAACGGTCCACGCTACGCAGGTATGAAACCGGCCCTTTGTGCCTAAAAACCTGAGTTTGTAATCCCAGTTGGTCTGGTTAATCTGTTCAGGCTGCCAGCCGATAAAATCTTTGCTTCGGCCGAGAAGGTCTTGCCTGTCGGAAATGAGCTGGCCGCATGAGCTAATCATAATAAGGCCGCACTTTTTCCAGAGCTCGTTCTTTGTCGCCCCCCAGAGCCTTAAGAAATCATAAGCTATAGAGAGTCCGTAGAAATCAAGGTGATGATGAGCAACAGAGACAGCCGTCATTCCAAGTGTTTTGAAATCCCTTTTTCCGGCAGGACTTCTCGGGGTGAAAGCAACATCGTAGGTAAACATCCAGCTCAGGATAAACCCTGCGCTAAGCCCGGCATATCGCAGGTAAAGTTCATCGGAAGATCTCTCATAAAGGTCAAGGAATGCCCGCAGCAAGGCGCAACCAGCTTCCTTGTCCACACAATCAGCATCAAGAGTATCTGCATAAAAATAATTATTATCCACAAGGGATGCATAATAGCTGCCTGCCTTTTTCAAGGCTTTATCAATGTCATCTTTTTTACCTGTGATTTTCTCAAGCAAAGCGAGCATGCTGATGATGTAAGCGCCATTTGTGCCGAGCGTGTTAATCGGTCTGCCGGAAATATCCCACCACCTGCCGAAACTGCCTTCATCATTGCCTTTAAGCTGATGTTCGATATAAAAATCGGCATTCCTTCTGACAAGGTTTAAAAATTCATCTTTCTGCCTTCCGGCATCTTTAAGCAACTTATATAGCTTCAAATAATTGATCATCACCTCGCCGTTGCACCGGGTATTTGCTCCTTTGACCAGATTCGCAGGCGTTCCCACTCCCATGTATCCACCCCATCGACCGTCTTTCAGCGAATATGAATCCCTGTGCAATCCGTTCGGAAGAGCTCCCGCAAGAAAAAAGTCCCCTATCCTTTCCGCAATATCTAAATATTTTTCGTTGCCGAGCTCTTTTGAGGCCTTGGCGAATATGAGCGCTCCTTCCAGGCTCTTGGTAAGAAACGAGCCTGAAGTATAATTATGAAAAGACTGGAATAAGCCGTTACCTTTGCCCTGCTTGACTGCCGTAACTTTCTGATTGTCAATGAGCAGAAATTTCAGGTGTTGGAATTTATCAGAGGCAATCTCTGACCAGTTGGCTTTTGATAGTCTTTCATCCGCACCGAACTCATCAAGGGCAAGTGCTGCCAGGCTAATATATATCTCGCTGACATGGGCACATTTTCCGTACGCTATATAAAAAGTTCTTGAATATTCAAAAGGCACTTTATGGATATTAAAAACCCTCTCGGTTTTTCCGGTCAGGCCGCCTGTTATAATGCCTTTCTCTGTATATGTAAAAGGCTCTTCAGTATAGGGGACTCTTATTTCAAACGCCGGTACGGCGTCTTTGAAGAAAGTTTTTACACTGGATACATCTCCATCATTCTTTGCCGGACTGGTAAAAACAGCCTGCCAGTTCAAACCATCGTGAAGAATGGAGCAGGAAGGAATAGGTATCCTGTCCTCCCGAAACGACCAACCTTTGTCGATACCGTCTCTGGGGAACTTGCCTGCCCCCATTTCATTTTTCTCATACATAACAGACGGGACAAGCCACTGCCTTAAATCCGGTCCCGGGCAATAGTCGAAGATAAGCTGCCACCTGCCGGGCTTTAAAATCTTCCACTGCCTTTTTATCTTGATGAATCCTTCATTAACTAAGAATTCATCTTTCAATTCGGCGTCTTTAAAAACAACTTTTACAACATTGTCTGCTTCACGAAGAACCTTCTCCGGTTCCAGTATGACTTTGCCCATTCTTATAGAGTAAAAAAGCTCTCCGATCCTTATCACATCATGGATTATTTCTACTTTTTTATCCGCTGAAATCAACTCCAAACTCATTACATTCACCGCTATTGACCAACCATCGATCCCACCAGACGTCCGATTCGCTCTCTACCCTTGGCCATCTTCCAGCCGTCCCGGGCGTTAAAGTACAGGTACCATCGGTTGTCAGTTTCTCTAAATCGACAATCGCAGGCATACACGTGGGATTTTTTCCAGCCGAAATCTGGTGACACCAAAGGCTCACGTTGAGCCGGCTGCCATTCAATCGCGTCCTTTGATCTCAACAAGAAGATCGCCGAACGCGAAGAACCGCCCGAATCGCTGTATATCTTATTCTGCAGGCCTATCCATCCATCATCGAGTTTCAATACTTTGATAGAACCGGCGCCCAGTGCTCCGGGAAGCTCATCATCCTTAGGATCTATAATTGGCTGCGGATAAACACTAAAGGGGAAGTTCAATGCCGTTGCTTCTGCCATGCCGATATATCGCGGTTCGCAAAAGCCGCAATCGTCAATCCACGCAAGTGATGCGGAGAAAAACAGACGCAGGGTATTTCCATCTTCTACCAGACAGGGATTCGAAACAGAATCTCCCAAAACGGTGTCGCGCATCCAGGCCAGTTCGGGCTGCAGGATGACCTCGGGATCACCCCAGCGGGAAAGATCCGCGATCAGCCTCATTTCCAACCGTGATTTCCAGGCTCGCTTGCCCGGCAGTATTTGAAGCGGCAAGGCGAAGGGTTTATATTTTTCATACAACAAAACATAATTGCCTTCCCGCATGCGCCGTATGAAAGGGCGCATCGCGTTGCGTATCCTCAGGCCGCGGTCTATCCAAGACTTCCCGTCAACGGATGTGTATTCATGCAGCCCCCAGGCCGAATGGGCATACAGAGTCCATTCTCCATTTGGGCTTTCTTCGGGGAACAGGAAGCTCGGGTCGGCAATTACAGGGGAAAAAAACGGCGGCTCAATAAGGGGCTGATCGCCTCCCTCCCACCGAATTTTTAGAAAATCGTTTATTCTCATTCTTTCATCACCTTAAATATCAGGAACTCTCAGGCCTTTGGACGCTGAATACAATTGCCGTGATGCAAATCCCCATCGACAATCGGGCATGCGCCCCTTCCTTCCACTGTTTGCCCATAGTAACATTTATCATTTATCATAAATGGTTTTAAAGCGCAAAATATTCCCTTGGATTATGGAATGGAGGCACAAGAATTAGCATTGAAATTATTCTAATTCTAAATCAAAGCACTCGCAAAAAACATTGACAAAAAGAGGATTCAATATATAGGGTAATATCTCATTTCTCAGAGGGGTTGATAATCAATGTTTGGCATCGGTATGCAGGAGCTTATTATAATTGCCATAATAGCTCTGATCATTGTTGGTCCAAAAAAACTGCCGGACTTGGCCAAAACTTTGGGTAAAGGTTTCAGTGAATTCAAAAAAGCGACTGATGGAATAACCGATGATCTCAAAGAAACTCTGAAAGAAGATGAAAAACAAGATGATGACGGCCTGAAAGATTCTCTTTTGCTGAAGAAGACTGTTGAAGAAGAAACCAAACCGAATTCAACCAATAACGAAGAGAGCAAGAAATAACCCTCAAAGAATCTTCCCCATTTTTTTAGATATAAGAAAACAACACAACATATTTATGAAAACTATTGAAGATCACAAAATGTCCCTGACTGACCATTTAGTGGAGCTGCGCAAAAGACTTGTCCGCTGCGTAATTATCCTGTTTATCGGTTTTGGCGCCTGTTATTATTATAAGGACTTCATTTTCGATATTGTCACCAGACCGCTGGTACGCGTTCTGCCCCAAAAAAGTTATTTGATTTATACGGGCCTGACGGAAGCATTTTTCGTCTATATGAAGTTGGCTTTTTTTGCGTCGCTTGTAATTACCTGCCCCTTAATTATTTATCAAATATGGAAATTTATATCACCGGCGCTTCATTCGAAGGAAAAAAAATATGTGCTGCCTTTTGTGTTGTTCTCCACACTGCTCTTTGTCAGTGGTGTTCTGTTCGGTTATTTCGTAGCTTTACCGCCGGCTTTTGAATTTTTTGTCAGTTTTAATAACCAATATCTGCAGTCCATGATTTCCTTTAGTGATTATATTTCTCTTTTCGTTACATTTTTGCTAGGCTTTGGTTTATCCTTTGAATTACCTGTATTTATGTTTTTCCTGGCCAAACTGGGAATAGTGAATTCTTCAATGCTTTCCAAGCAGAGAAAATATGCCATTTTAGTTATATTTATAGTAGCGGCAATTTTGACCCCTTCACCCGATGCCTTAAGCCAGATATTAATGGCAATACCCTTGATGTTTCTTTATGAAGTGAGTATATTTATCACAAAATTTGCCGGAAAGAAAAAAGATGATTCTGAAAACAAAGGTAATGAATAATAAATGGTGAAATTATGCCCATAAGACGAGAAACAGATTATGAATTACAAGAAAGAAATAAGCGCCGCAAGATTGTTGCCAGGTTACTTGTTTTAATTGTTTTAATCCTGGTTGGAACTATGGGTGGAACTATAACCTACTACGCACTGACAATTGATTTGCCGGAAATTGACACGCTGAAAGATTACCGCCCCAGTATTGCTTCCAGTGTTTATGACGACAATAACGAACTGATTGATGATTTCTTTCTAGAGGACAGAAAAATTGTCAATATGACCGAGATTCCTAAAGCAGTTCAAAATGCTTTTATCGCCGCGGAAGATTCTCGCTTTTACCAACATCAGGGCTTTGACATACAAAGCATTTTTCGCGCACTGTTAAAAAACTTTGAAGCCGGACATATTGTGCAAGGAGCCAGTACCATTACACAACAAGTGGCCAGACTCGTGTATTTATCACCCGAAAAAAAATACATGAGAAAAGTCAAAGAGGCGATTCTTTCTTATAAAATAGATAAATACCTGGCTAAAGATGAAATTTTAAATTTATATTTAAACCAAATTTATCTCGGTCATGGCACTTACGGAATAGAATCAGCATCACTTGGTTACTTTGGAAAAAGCGCAAAAGAACTGACCCTGCCGGAAGCAGCCCTGCTTGCCGGACTGCCCAAAGCGCCCAATACTTATTCACCATTTCTCTATTTTGAAAGAGCAAAGCAGCGGCAAGTTTACGTTCTTTCGCGCATGGTGGAAGAAAACTATATTACTCAGGCAGAAATGGATAAAGCCGTTAAAGCGGTCCTAAAGTTACGCGAAATTAAATCGAAAGATAAAGTAGCCGCTTATTTTGTGGAACACATCCGCCGCTATGTTCAGGAAAAATACGGAGCGGACGTCCTATACAAGGAAGGCCTTTCTATTTATACAACCTTGAATTTAGCAGCGCAAATAGCCGCGCGGGACGCCCTGGAAAAAGGACTGGCCGAACTCGAAGACAGAGAAAAGTATGAACGCGGGCTTGTTCAGGGAGCGCTTTATTGCATGGATGTGAAAACAGGAGCTATTCGCGCTATGGTTGGCGGCCGTGATTTCAGTAAAAGTGAATTCAACCGCGCGACCCAGTCCCGCCGCCAGGCCGGTTCCGCCTTCAAGCCGCTTATCTATACAGCCGCATTTGATAAGGGAATGACTCCCTCAACAAGATTTGTTGATTCACCTATTGTCCTTGAAGATCCATCTCTGGAAGACGGGCTCTGGAAACCGAAAAATTTTGATGAAAAATTCTTAGGGCCAACTACGATGCGAACAGCTCTTGTTCAATCCCGCAATATTGTAACTATCAAAATATTACAGGAAATCGGTGTCGATTATGCCGCATCCTACGCCATGAATATGGGGATAACCTCTCCGCTTACCAGAACTTTGTCACTGGCACTGGGATCTTCAGGCGTTACTTTGCAGGAACTTGTCAACGCCTACGGTGTTTTGGCCAACGGAGGTAAAAAAGTTACTCCTTTTTTCATCAAGAAAATTGTTGATCGCACCGGCAATGTATTTGAAGAGGCAACAGTAAAATCAGAGCAGGTTATTGACGCGCGTATTGCTTTCATGACGTCTTACGTTATGCGCGATGTTGTGGAAAGCGGCACCGGGCGTCGGGTCAAAAGCTTAGGCCGGCCGGTAGCCGGAAAAACCGGAACGACCAATGATATCCGCGATGCCTGGTTTATCGGTTTTACGCCCTCCCTGATTGCGGGAGTTTGGATCGGGTTTGATCAGGAAACAACTTTAGGGAAAAACGAAGTGGGCGGAAGGGCGGCAGCGCCAGTTTGGCTTTATTTTATGGAAAAGGTTGTGCAAAATACGCCTGTAGAGAATTTCTCCACGCCGGAAGGAATAATCTTTATCAAGGTTGATCCCCAAACCGGCCTGACCGCAGATTGGTCAGACAAGGGAGCAATTTACGAAGCCTTCCTAGATGGTGCGCCGCCAAGAGAAAAATCTGACGGCCTGACTGAAGAAAAAGAAGATTTATTCCGATAGAAGTTTTGAGGGTTATCCCGCTGTTTTAGAGTCGCTGAAATTCGAGTCTCATTAAAAGATGCTTGACAAATAATTTGTTTGTCGCTAAAAGAATTAAAAATTCAACAGGAAGAATTTATGTTTCTTAAAGATTTAGAAGGCGGAATCATACAGACACTAACCAGCGTATTGGTAATGGTAGTAGTCGTACTTACGGGGTCTGCCGCTCTGTATCTTTAGGAAATAAAATAAAAGATACAAGCCGCAGGCCCCTGAAGCCTGCGGCTTTGTTATTTTAGAAACAAAGCCGCTTTTCCCTTGAAGAAACTAGCGGCTTTTTTAATGAGACCCAACTTTCAGAAGCATAGCGAACTGAAAGCTGTAAGTCGAATTATCCCCGAAGCGCAGCTTAGTGGGATCAGAGACCCAAGTTTCAGAAACGTAGTGCACAACCTGAAGGTCATCTGCGACTGAAACTTGCAGGTTGTGATTCGGGCTTTAGGACAAGATTACTGTATAATTATTAAATTATGGGGGATGTAAGGATATGAAGTTGAAAGGCACTCAAATTTTGCTGAAGGGGCTGGAAGAAGAAAAAGTTGATATTATCTTCGGGTACCCCGGCGGAGCCGTCCTGGATATTTACGATCAGCTTTATAAAAGCAAGATGAAACACATTTTAGTCCGGCATGAGCAAGGGGCCGTACATGCTGCTGACGGCTATGCCCGCGCGACCGGAAAAGTTGGCGTGTGCCTGGTTACGTCCGGTCCCGGCGCAACCAATACCGTAACCGGCATTGCCACGGCCAATATGGATTCCATCCCTCTTGTCGTTTTTACAGGGCAGGTTCCCACCGGACTTATTGGCAACGATGCTTTTCAGGAATGTGACATCACGGGCATAACACGCCCCTGCACCAAGCATAATTTTCTGGTGCGCAGCATTGATGATCTCGCGCCGACTATCAAGGAAGCTTTTCATATTGCCCGGTCGGGAAGGCCAGGCCCGGTTCTTATTGACTTGCCGAAAAATGTGATGGCAGCGGAAACAGATTATGATCCCGCCAATATTAAAATTCGAAATTACGAAGTGATGCATAAACCGGCCCCTAAGAAAATGTCCAACGTCTTCGAAATGCTGAGCACTGCCAAAAGACCTTTAATTATGACCGGTGGCGGTGTTATCCTCGGAAAGGCCTCAGCAGAGCTGACCGGAATTGCCAGAAAATATTCAATTCCCGTTACCGGAACCTTGATGGGACTTGGCTCTTTTCCGGGAACCGACCCACTCTGGCTGGGGATGCTGGGAATGCACGGCACTTACTATGCTAATATGGCCATTAGCCACTGTGATTTGCTTATCGCCGTTGGTGTAAGATTTGACGACAGAGTCACCGGCACTATTGAAACATTTGCCGCCAATGCCAAAATTGTCCAAATTGATATTGACCCTTCTTCCATTAATAGAAATGTTGTAGTTGATCTGCCGATAATCGGCGATACCAAATCAACACTATCGGATATGATCAATTTTTTAGCGGAGCACAATTATACGCAGTCATCTGCTGAAAGGCAGGAATGGCTTAAACAGATTGCAGAGTGGAAGGAAAAAGTGCCACTAACATATTGTCAAAACAGCAAGGAAATTAAGCCGCAGAATGTAATTGAAACGCTGCACAAATTAACTAAGGGCAACGCGATTATTACAACGGAAGTCGGTCAAAATCAGATGTGGACGGCACAGTTTTTTCCTTTTGATCATCCCAATACTTTTATTACTTCGGGCGGATTGGGAACGATGGGTTTTGGTCTGCCGGCGGCCATTGGAGTTAAATGCGCTTTCCCTGACAAGCAGGTTGTGGATATCGCCGGCGATGGCAGCATCCAGATGAATATTCAGGAACTGGCCACTGCCGCGCAATACAAAATTAACGTAAAAATAGTCCTTTTAAACAATGGATATCTGGGAATGGTTCGCCAGTGGCAGGAATTGTTTTACGAGAAACGCTATTCGCACACAGATATGACTTACGCCCCTGACTTTGTTAAATTAGCCGAAGCTTACGGCGTCATCGGCCTGCGCGCGACTAAACCGGAAGAAGTGGAATCTGTTCTCAAACAGGGGCTTTCCCTTGATCGCCCGGTGCTGATGGATTTTCGGGTATCGCGTGAAGAATGCGTATATCCCATGGTTAATCCGGGTGATTCGATCAGCAATATGTCTTTGGGGAGCAGAGAAATGATCAATTAAATACTTTGACAAAAGTCCATATGCTGCGTTGCTCTTCATCATTCGTCATTGCGACCTACGCAAAAGTAGGCCTCATTCCTCATTCTTCGCGCGCCTTGCCTTTGGATCTTTTGACGAAGTCTTTTTAAAGCAATTTTTAATTTGAGGTTAAAGAAAGAGGTGAGAGGAAATGGAAAAGAAGGAACATATAATTTCAATACTTGTTCACAACAAGCCGGACGTGTTGGCGAGAATTGCCGGAACGTTGGGCGGTAAAGGCTATAACATTGAAAGCCTCTGTGTGAATGCGACCACGCAATACGAAATATCAAAAATAGTTATGACAACCGTGGGTAGTCAGGAAACTGTTACCCGTATTGAAAATCAATTGCAAAGGCTCGTCGATGTCATTTCAGTTGATGATTTAACTAACGTGGAAGCAATTCACCGTGAACTAATTCTCGTCCGCTTGAATTTGACAGTGGATAAAAAAGAACAAATAAAGAAAGCTGTTGACACAAATAAATGGAAAGTAATAGTGTCCGCGGACACATATATGATTTTAGAAATAACCGGCGATCAATCACAAATTGATTTTGCTCTTGCTCGTCTCGCGCCTCTTGGTATAGCGGATATAACAAGAACCGGGATTGTTGCGTTAAACTTGGAAAACTGAAAATATTAATAAATTTATACAGGGGGTTATTATGGCAAAAATTAATTTCGGCGGCGTCATGGAAGATGTCATCACGTCGGAAGAGTTTTCTCTGAAAAAAGCTCAGGAAGTTTTAAAAAATGAAGTAGTGGCTGTGATCGGGTACGGCGTTCAGGGCCCGGCACAGGCTTTTAATATGAAAGATAACGGCATCACTGTTATCATCGGACAGCGTGAAGAAAACAAAAAGACTTGGGACAAAGCCGTTGCCGATGGCTGGGTCCCCGGAAAAACTCTCTTTCCCATCGAAGAAGCGGTAAAGCGTGGTACAGTTATTCAATATCTGGTTTCCGATGCCGCCCAGATGATGATCTGGCCCAAAATTAAGGGAAATCTGAAAAAAGGTGACGCTCTTTATTTCTCCCATGGCTTCTCCATTGTTTATAAAGAGCAAACCGGTGTGATTCCGCCTGATTTTGTGGATGTAATCCTGGTCGCCCCAAAAGGTTCAGGAACGTCAGTCCGCCGGAATTTTCTTGACGGCAGCGGCATTAACTCGAGCATAGCCGTGCATCAGGATGCAACCGGTCGCGCTATGGAAAGAACCATTGCACTGGGTATTGCTATTGGTTCCGGGTTCCTTTTTCCTACCACTTTTCAGATGGAAGTATACAGCGATTTGACCGGTGAGCGTGGCGTGCTCATGGGTGCTTTGGCCGGTATGATGGAAGCTCAATACGCTGAATTGCGTAAACATGGCCACACACCCAGTGAAGCTTTCAATGAAACAGTCGAAGAATTGACTCAAAGCCTGATCCGCTTGGTGGCGGAAAATGGCATGGATTGGATGTACGCTAATTGCTCTACGACAGCGCAAAGAGGCGCGTTGGACTGGCGGCCTAAATTCCGCAAAGCCGTGGAGCCTGTATTTGCTGAACTTTACGACGCCGTTGCCACAGGCAAAGAAACGGCTATTTCTCTTAAAGCCAACAGTGCTCCAGATTATCGGGTAAAATTGGAGGCAGAACTCAAAGAAATAAGGGACTCCGAATTGTGGCAGGCAGGCGCCGCCGTGCGGGCTTTGCGACCGGACAGAAGAAAGAAGAAATAACCATAGATTGTCATTCCCGCGCAGGCGGGAATCCAGTATCGTGAAATATTTTCTGGATTACTGGTCAAGCCCGGAATGACAGATAAAAGAGATTCTTCAAAAATCTCGGTTTGATTGATAGTTTATAAATACGTTTGGAAATTAGTTAATTTAACGGGAGAAAAAATAATGAGAAGCGATCTCATGAAAAAAGGTTTCGAGCGGGCACCGCATCGTTCACTTTTTAAAGCGATGGGCTACACTGATGAAGAAATAGCGCGACCACTGATCGGTGTGGTCAATTCGGCAAATGAAATCATTCCCGGACACATCCATCTGGATTTAATCACCCAGGATGTCAAAGCGGGAATCCGTATGGCCGGAGGAACACCGGTGGAATTTCCGGTTATCGGTGTTTGCGACGGAATAGCGATGGGACATGCCGGCATGAAATATTCGCTGGCCAGCCGTGAGCTGATTGCCGATTCCATTGAAATCATGGCGATGGCTCATCCTTTTGACGCACTGGTTTTCATTCCAAACTGCGATAAGATTATTCCCGGTATGCTCATGGCCGCGCTGCGCCTCAATATCCCATCCATTTTTATCAGCGGCGGTCCAATGTTGGCAGGAAAACTCCACGGGAAACCCATTGACCTCATCAGCGTATTTGAGGGTGTCGGCGCCGTCAAAGCCAAAAAGATGACTGCTGCCGCGTTAAAACAACTGGAAGATTGCGCCTGCCCGGGCTGCGGTTCCTGCTCCGGCATGTACACGGCCAATTCCATGAACTGCGTCACGGAAGCATTGGGTCTGGGGTTGCCCGGCCATGGAACAATTCCGGCGGTACTGGCTTCCCGCCACCGCCTGGCCAAACATGCCGGGATGAAAATAATGGATTTGCTCAAGAAGGGAATCAAGCCGCGCGATATCTGTACACTGCCCGCTTTTAAAAATGCCATCGCTGTGGATATGGCGCTGGGTTGTTCCACCAATACGGTTTTGCATATTCCCGCCATCGCCCATGAGGCGGGAATTCAGCTCGATTTGAACCTATTCAATAAAATCAGCGAGAAAACTCCGAACCTTTGTAAACTGAGTCCCGCAGGCCATCACCATATTGAAGATCTGGATACGGCAGGAGGCATTCAGGCTGTAATGAAAATAATCAGCGCTCTGGGTGTCATTGATGAGAAGTCAATGACAGTTACCGGCAAAACTGTCGGCGCCAATTTAAAAAGCTCCCGTGTTTTGAATACCGATGTCATCCGTCCGTTGAAAAATCCCTACTCACAGCAGGGCGGTATTGCGATTTTGCGTGGCAATCTCGCGCCGGACGGAGCTGTGGTGAAACAATCCGCGGTCGCGCAAACTATGCAGGTAAACGAAGGCAAAGCCCGCGTGTTTGATTGTGAAGATGATGCCATTGCCGCAATTATGGATGGTAAAATTAAATCCGGTGATGTTGTGGTTATCCGCTATGAAGGCCCCAAAGGCGGACCGGGTATGAGAGAAATGCTCTCGCCAACATCGGCGATTGTCGGCATGGGTCTGGACAAAACCGTGGCTCTTCTGACTGATGGGCGCTTTAGCGGCGGCACACAAGGCGCGGCAATCGGTCATATATCGCCCGAAGCGGCGGAAGGCGGCCCGATCGCGCTGGTGAAAGAAGGCGATATTATCGCCATTGATATTCCGGCCAAGAAGCTTAATTTAAAAGTAAGTGAAGCAGAATTAGCCAGACGCCGCTCAGCCTGGAAACCGAAGCAACCGGCTATTACGACCGGCTATCTGTCACGCTACGCGAAGTTGGTGACGTCTGCTTCGACTGGAGCAATCTTTAAAGACTGATTGGGCTATCCAAAAATGCTCCCCCGCATTCGCCGGGCAAACATCTGCGGAGTATATCCGGCGCATGCCGGATGCGCTTCGTCTTTCGTCATTGCGGCGTATGGAAAGATACGCCTCATTCCTCAAGCTTTGCGCGCCTTGCATCTGAACATTGTTGAACGGCCCCAAACCAATTTAGGCTCCAGTGGCAGTATCCGTCGAATGCATGCTTTGTTAGAGAGCACGATGCACTAAATCCTCGGATAGATACTTACCAGATTCTATTCGTTTTCGTCTCTCAATGTCTGTTTTAATACCATCATCCAATACGTACAACATACCTTCAGCCCCACCAGACCCTTTTATTACATCGAATGCAATTGTTGATTTCATGTAGTATTCGGAAATAGTATTTAATACTTTTGCTATGCTTTCCAATGCGTCTTTAACCATAGCTCGACTCGCTGGCTTAAGCGGTTCGGCTTGTTCATCCATGGCTAATTTCAGATCACGGTGCGCAATATGTCTGTTACGCCAATCACGACAGAAATCAGTTTTTCCTTTTGCATTGGTTATCTGATTGTTGATAGATTCTCTTATTTCCTCATTTACAAGACCAGATAAGCATTGAATCGAAAGGTTGTTCTTACCGGAAGATTTAGGTGGATCTGTAAGACGCGTAATATGCAAAAGAACGTTCTCCCATAAAGAGTCTTGAACAATTCTAAAGAACATGGGAGCTGCTTGATTCAACAAATCAATACGTGAAGGAGCTTTACCAAACAATTCGAGATACTCTTCCCATTTTGTGTAAAGCCATGCAACTTCATACCAGAGTTCATGAAAGATAGAACCTAAATCATCGCCGAGCTTTTCTATGTGTTCCAGTTTTACTTCTTCGGATGTTAAATACCTACTCATGCTATTTTCTCACTTTCTAACTACCGTCATGAGGGGCGCTGCTACGCCTGTTTGCATGTGTGCGGATGCTTTATTGACACGTTTCATGATTCTCTCAGCAGCACTAAATTTTAGATCGCGCCGGTATAGATTAAAGTAATTATCAGTATGCTGAACTGCTTCCATAGGTCTTCCAAGCTTAATAAGGCATATCGTAAGACGGTCAAGAGCTTTAATCTCTCCGCATAAACCTAACTCGGCAGCCTCCTCCTCAAGCAGTTGACCGACAAGACCCTTTTCGTAAGTGATAGATACATAAGCTTGTATCGCTTCAATGACCTGAATGTACATCGAAGTTGCCTTCTCTAGATCATACTCTTCAATGGCTATCGCTTGCTGAATTAGGGAGAGATTCACATCACGTAAACTGTTACGCCTGTCAAGAGCCTCGAAGTCGGTCTTGCGGCCCATATTGACCCAATTTACGACTGTCTCCGAACATTGCGCTATCCACTCGGCTTCAACTTCCTCAACATCTTCGGCGGATAAGTTGTCATGAAGAATTATAACTTGATACTCACCGTTTAGGTGCTTCTCAACGTACCTAAACCAAAGTGGATGACGGTCGGTGGACCATGCCCTACTCCCAGTGCCCTTGCCTACATAGAAGACTTTCCCAGAACTATCCAAATGCGCATAGACATAATATTGACGTGGATTTACTTGATCTGCATCTGTCGCTGGTTTAAGATTTCCTGGAATTTCGTTTTTATGCAATAAAAGTTTGATACCAAAATTTGTCAGTTTAGTTGTGACCTTCATGGCTTACTCTTTAAGTGTATTAAATATCATTAACTACAAGAAGGTGATCGGGCCTCAAATATCCCAGTTCCAATTCGCCAGCATAAATCCAATGCTGATCCGATTGATGCTTTTATTGTAATCGAGCAGACTTTCTCCATAGCCGTTGTAATATTGCAAATAGATGCTGCATTTATCGCTGAGCTTATCGCTGAACGTAGAGAAGGGCACACTCCAATCCAGCTGAACTGCGCCCAGATTATCCTGCCGGAAATTATTGCGCAGCATGACGGCAAACCTTTGCTTTTTCCAGTAGAGCGTCCCCCAGAGCTCGCCATATCCCATGTATCTTATGATATCGGGATTATCGTCATTGTTTTCGTTTTCCGGGATCCGGTACCAGGTTTTTAAAAGCAAATTGAAATTGCCTTCTTCATTTTCCAAACCCACATTAGCAACAATTCGATTCCAACTGCGCGAAAGTGGAACGGAACGGCCATTGGATTGATGGTTAAACCCGAGGTTAAACATTCGGCCACGAAGACCAAGGAGATGATAATCGGTGCGCAAATTGATCAGCAGTTCCGGTTCATAGTTGGTATCACGAAAAGGCGCGGAAAACGCCGAATTGTAAACCTGCCAGAAGGCAAGTTGAGTATAGGCCAACCATATGTCTACACCTTTCAAAACGTCTATGCCTTCTATGTCCATTCCCCATGGTTTCACTTTAAAGCTTAGTTGAAATTTTGCTTCATTGTGTTGGGCTTTGGCATTGGGGTCAAAATCCAGGGTAGCATCCTGATTAGGCGATGAGTTGTAGGCAACAGGCAAAAAATACATAGGGCGGTAAGATCTAATCTTAAAAAAGGTGTCTTCAATTTTTTTTGGATGTATATCCAAATCCCATTGTCTGCCCATTACGGAATGATGCAGCAGTTCCGGAGGCGTTTCTCGTATAGCGAATGCAGCGGCGTTTGGAAGTTTAGAAGTTTCTTCTGTTTTTTTTGACTGTGCCAGTTCATCAAAACATTTTAAGCGCTCAGCGTCTTTTTCAATTCTAGAGCATTGAATCAAGCGATCAGCCGCTTCAGCCGCGTAAATAGAAATGGGAATGGCAAGAGTCGAGAATATCAAAATCAAAAAGAGCGTTATGAAACATTTTATTCTAAAAATCATCACAAGCTCCAAGTTTGGGAAATATTTATTACGCTGCTTAATTAACTATTTTGCCGCAGTAATAATCTGCCGGACTCTTTCCAACTCCTGCTGATTGTCCACTTCAACGGAATCGTGCGGGGTAATGACAACTTTAATTTTGTAGCCATATTCCAGCGCGCGCAACTGTTCCAGCGCTTCGAGCTTTTCGAGTTTCCCTTCGGGAAGTCCAGTGAAGATATCGAGAAAATCACGGCGGTAGGCGTAAATGCCGTGATGCTTATAGTAATCGGCTTTGAGCTTTTTATCGCGCACGAAAGGAATTGTCGCCCGCGAAAAATAGAGAGCAAAACCGTCATTATCAAAAGCAACCTTAACAGCGTGGGGATGGGTTATTTCTTCTTCCAGAATAATTTTGTAAATCAATGTGGACATGACAATAGCCGGATCATCAACCAAGGGCTGGATGACCTCGTCCACCTGCACCGGCTCAAATATCGGCTGATCGCCCTGGATATTCACAACAATAGCATCGGCCGCAAGATTAAGTGTTTTTACCGCTTCTGAAATTCTGTCTGTCCCGGATCGATGTGTTACCGCAGTCATAATCGCGTTGCCGCCGAATTTTTTCACAGCATTAAATATTCTTTCATCGTCCGTTGCCACTGCCACGTAAGGCACTGCTTTGGCTTTTGCCACCCGTTCATAAACATGCTGAATCATCGGCTTGCCGCAAAGATCGGCCAGAGGTTTACCGGGAAAACGGCTTGATTCATATCGTGAGGGGATTATACAAACAATATCTCTTTTCATGAACGTCTCCGTAAAAAGTCCATACCCTAAAGGGCACCATGGTATACTGCGTTGCGCTACATCCTTCGTCCTTGCTGCCTACGCCAAGGTAGGCCTCACTCCTCAGGCTTTGCGCGCCTTGTCTCTGGAGCATTTTACGAAGTCGTTTTGAATAGCATATTTGAATAATATTTATTCTATTTGTTTTACAACTTTTTACTTTCCTAAATGGGAATCAGATTTTTGTAGATAGTTAGTTATATAATCCCGCACGGAATCTTCCAGCGATGAAAAAGCGACCGGGCAGCCCGCGGCTTTGAGCTTATCCATTTTTGCCTCGGTAAAATACTGGTATTGATTGCGCAGGGATTCCGGCATCTCAATATATTCGATATTGGTTTTTATCCCCATTGCCGTAAAAACCGCTTTGATTAAATCATTCCATGTTCTGGCCTTTCCTGTTCCCAGGTTGAAAATGCCGTTTGCCGCCGGATTATTAAAAAGCCACCACATAACGTCTATACAGTCTTTGATATAAACAAAATCACGCAATTGACCGCCATCAGGATACTTAGGCAGATAGGATTTGAAAAGCTTCACCTTGCCGGTTTCCTTAATCTGGTGAAAAGCTTTAAAGATAACGCTGGTCATATCAGCCTTGTGGTATTCGTTTGGACCGAAGACATTGAAAAATTTTATTCCGGCAATTTTGTCTTCCACGTGGTTCTTTAGAGCCCATAAATCAAAAACCTGTTTGGAATAGCCATACATATTGATTGGTTTAAGTTCATTAATTTTGCTGTGGTCATCGGAAAAGCCCTGAGTTCCATCGCCATAAGTTGCGGCAGAGCTTGCGTAAATAAACCGAATACCGCGCTTAAGTGACCACACGGCCAGTGTTTTGGTATAAAGATAATTGTTGTTCCAGAGATAATCCGCGTCGCGTTCCGTTGTCGATGAGCATGCTCCCATATGCACAATGGCGCTGACGTCAAATGGCAACTGGTCATCGCAAATCAACCGCAAGAAATTATCTTTATGGATGTAATCAGCAAAACGCAGGTTGACCAGATTTTTCCACTTCTCATCGGTACCCAGGCTATCAACTATAACGATATCATCGATACCTTGCTGATTCAGTTTCCAGACAAAAGCGCTGCCGATAAACCCCGCGCCACCTGTAACAACTATCATATCTTTTACTCCTTCACTTTTTAAAACATTTATATGTATCTAATACTGAAAAGAAATACTGTCAATAAAGAAATTGCAGCCATATTATACCATTTCGATTTCAAAGGATAACGAGGTGACGACGATGCCAACAAAGTTAGCCGAAGAAGGCGAATTGGTAACAAATAAAAGCCCCCTCAAGACGTTTGTCCTGAGGGGGCTTATTATATAGGCAGATCATGACCGTTTTGGAGACACTATCAAGTTACAAGAACTTTCACCATCTCGATCACGGGGTTGGTGAACAGTGCCATTAGAAGTGTGTAAAGAGCAAAGATACCGGTTGCCTCGGTTGCGTACATCTTATTATATTTTCTTTTTAACGTTAACAAAAGAAGGCCGCCAACGATTAATAAACCCAGTTGGAAGTACGGGAAATTCGTTGCTCCCGTTGCCGCGTATTCAGCGAATCCAAATGTTGCCGTTAAAAGAACCACTGTTGCCGCTACCATCATTGTTCCTAATGTCTTTTTCATGATCTGTTACCTCCTTCAGGTAATTTGTTTATTTGCCTTTATACTATTGAAATTATCATGCCATATTTTAACAAGGGGATAAAAATAATTGTATATATTCGATATAATATACTATTTACCGATAGCCACCACCGGTGGCAACAGCACAAAACAACTTTTTAAGTCTTTTCTTTCAATGAAATGTTCAAGCGGTTTAAACGAAATGTGAAAATTATTTCTTCAGCGTGATTCTTGAGGCAATGATTATGCAGGATTTCGCAACACATCCGGTGGAATTCTAACCGGATTAATGTATTTTTCTTAAATCGTCATCCAATGTTAATACGCGGCAGGGATTATCGGATTTAATCATCACAAAATTAACCTGTCTGCCGGTGATCCCGCCGGAACCGCGATGCGAGAAAAACATATCCTGATTACAGGCAGTGCAGTAGCCGGACACTTCAATATTGATCTCCGGAACCCCTGTCTCCAGAAGTTGCCTTCGGTTGGCCTCGGGTAAATCCAGCATCCATTTATCTTTTTTCGGACCTTGCTGCAAAAAAAGATCAGAATTATTCTGCTGACGAAAAGCGTCCGCTGTGGCCTGATCAACTTCGTAACAGCATTTGCCAATTGATGGCCCAATCGCCGCCAGAATATCTTGCGGCAGGCAATCGTATTGTTTCTGCATCAACCGAATAACTTTGGCGCTTATGCCTAATGCGCTTCCATTCCAGCCGGCATGCACAACGGCAATCACCTTTTTAACTTGATCAACAATAAAAACCGGCACGCAGTCCGCCGTTTTGATGCAGATCACCAGGTCAGCGCGGGAAGTAACAATCGCGTCATAATTGAGCTCATTGCTTGACGAAAAATAGTTGCCGTGCGGTTTGATGACAAAGATCGCATCGCCGTGCACCTGATTGACAACTAAAAATCGCTCCAGCGGAATGGCAAAAGCCGTGGCAAGGTAATCCCAGTTTTGCAAAACACGGAATTCCTCATCCCCTTCGCGGAAACTCATGTTGAGGCTTTTATAATCGTCCCGAGAGGCTCCGCCGCGCCGCGTACAAAAAGCGTGCTCCAGAAAATCGCAATTATCCAGAAGAGGAGATTGCAAATATTCAATAGTCTTCTTTTTTCCCAGAGAAAACATTTTTGATCACCTCAGCTGCTCTTTCCAGTTAGTCGAACCGGAATCAATAATATCGGGGCTGCGGCTGATACGGAATTGCTCACAAAGATCGCTTAAATCTTGTGGCATATCGGCAATAAATACCAATCTCTTCCCACTTACAGGATGAATAAAGGAAAGCTGTGCGGCATGCAGAACCTGCCGAGTTAGAGCTTTTAGCTGTTTTTTAAGTTCGGGATTGGCAATGCTGCGCATTCTATTTACCGCGCTGCCGTACACAGCATCTCCTACAACCGGATAGCCTCGATCAGATAAATGCACACGAATCTGGTGCGTGCGTCCGGTTTTGATTTCCACATCCAGCAAGGTAGCCATGCCGTAACGTTCACGCACCTTCCAGAGAGTGAGGGCGTCTTTCCCCCGCTTGCTTTTTGTGGACATCTTTTTGCGGTCGGTTGTGTGCCTGCCTACAGGCAAGACTATTTCACCGCTTACGCCTTTGACATCACCCCAAACCAGTGCCCGATATACTTTGTGCACATCATGCTTTTCAAACTGGGAGGATAGATTTCGATGCGCGTCATCATTTTTGGCGGCAACGATCAGACCTGATGTGTCTTTGTCCAGACGATGAACAATGCCCGGCCGCACCACGCCGCCTATTCCCGACAGATCATGGCAATGAAACAAGAGCGCGTTGACCAGCGTGTTTTCATAATTGCCCGGCGCCGGATGCGTAACCATGCCGGCGGGCTTATTGATGACAATAATTGCCGCGTCTTCATAAACGATATCCAGAGGGATATCCTGAGGTACAGCAGTATCCTCAATTACCGGTTTTTGTTTTAGAACGATTACGTCACCGGCATTGAGCAACTGACTTACCTTAGGTGCGTTGCCGTTAACCAGAACATCACCTTCTTCAATGGCGTGCTTGACCTGAGACCGGGAAAGCGCGGAATGATTCGCGGCCACAAAGACATCGAGCCGCAGTCCTTCCTGATTTTCATTCACAGTAAAATGTATTTTATCCAGGGACATAACAAGTATTTCAAAACCACCTGACAAATGAAGATTCGTTTGGAAGGATGGGAAACGGTTCCATTTATTTTTCTAATTTTTGGATTTAAAATAAATGCTTTTATTTTTCAAAAATTCCTTTTTTCATCCGACATTTTTTTAACTCACCTGTAAATGAAGAGCAATCACAGCCATCAATAGTGCTGCTATGTCCACTAGAAATAAAAGCACGTCCAGCAGGAGCACCTGCTCCCATTCCCGATGTATATGACCCACGTGCGACTCGTCCCTCACACCACAATAAAGCGGCCTGCTCCTTATCACAAACTTTTGAGGCAAGATCTTTTTCGCAAAACTGTACTTTGGCTTCAAAATCTTCCTTGGTAAGCTTTTCGTCGGAACAATTGCTGTAGAAGTGCATAAGACTTTCTCTGCAGGAGTAACCGGAATATGGCTCACCTTCTGACCGCAGGATTTCAGGTGAACATCCTGTAAGTAAAGCAACTAATAATAACGTCCCCATTATATATTTCATTTTAATTCCTCCCTATCTAATTGCTATTGATAAGAATTTTTTACGGTGAGAGTATATGAAGAAGTATTTTGTTTGTCAATTGGAATTCCGTTAACATAACAGTTACTTCAGATTCTCTGCTTTTTTTTCTCCCACGCCCCCGGATGCGAAGGTATTTTTTCGACTGAAAGCAAAATAATTAGCGTATAATTTTGCCTTTGTGCAAAATATTTTGGGAATTCTTGGAAAGCCAAGTCCGTCTAATGCCTGGGCAAATTGGTATTAATTTTTCAGGCACTCGCGTAATCCATCCACAATATAACCAAATTCATCCTCGGCCACCGTGCGCAAATCAATCAATATTTCATCTTTATCCACGCGGACAATTATTGGCACTTCAATCTTCCGCAGTTTCTCTTCCATGCGGCTCGCCGACATTTTTTTATTTTTAATACCCACTAAAACTGATGGAATCTTTTGTGTCGGCAAAGATCCGCCGCCGGATGCGGCAAAATCTTCATGAAGAGCAAATGTAAGCGTCTCAAGATTGGCCTTCTGCAATTTATCCATCAGTTCACTGGCGCGTTTTTTAACCGCGGCAACAGGTTCGGTCAATGCCTGAAGCGACCTTAATTTATTTGTCACTAAAGCAGGCCGCAGATATTGCATCAGCGTTGCCTCCAGAGCAGCCAGGGTGAATTTATCAATGCGCAGGGCGCGATTGAGCGGGTTTTTCTTAATTTTAGCCAGCAGTTCCTTTTTACCGGTAATAATGCCTGCCTGCGGACCACCCAGCAATTTATCACCGCTGAAAGTGACCACATCAACTCCGGCAGACAAAACATCGCGGACTGTCGGCTCATGCTGCAATCCGTACTCATCCAGATTAATTAAACAACCGCTGCCCAAATCATCCATCACCGGTATCGCGTGTTTCTTTCCCAAAGCAACCAGCGGGATTATCTCCGCCTCTTCGGTAAACCCGACTATGCGGAAGTTGCTGGTGTGCACTTTCATGATTAAGCCAGTGGCCGGACAGATGGCTTTTTCGTAATCGTCAAGGCGCGTGCGGTTGGTCGTGCCTACTTCACGCAAGATGGAACCGCTCTTTTTCATGATTTCCGGAATGCGAAACTCGCCACCGATTTCGATCAGTTCACCGCGCGATACAATAGATTCTTTATCCTCCGAAAGTGTATTGAGAACCAGCAAAACGGCCGCGGCATTATTATTGACAATTAGCGCGTCTTCGGCTCCGGTTAGAGCGCAAATCAGAGAGCTGACATGATCATAGCGCTGACCACGCTCGCCTGCTGCCAGATCAAACTCCAAATTGGAATAGCCCTTGCCTACTTCCAGAATCCTTTGCAGGGCTTCAGGACAAAGCGGCGCGCGGCCAAGGTTGGTATGCAAAATTACGCCCGTGGCATTGACCACTTTTACTAAATGGTAGCGATAAAAGCCCTTGATGGTCTGCTCCACAATGCCCACGACACTTGCTGCCTCCTGCGAGCGCTTCGGCAGGTCTTTTTCTTTTACTTCAATAATTGCGTCTCTTAATTTTTGTACAACATTTCGGCATGTTTCCAGAACAATTTCCCGTGACGCTAAGTCATAGATGCCGCTTTTTTCCAGAAGAAGGATTACTTCATCAATTTTCGGAAGGCTCCGCAGCATTTCTTTTCTTTTATCATCCATAAAAACTCCTTTTTATACCACTTCTCTTTCTAATCTGACGCAATGTCATTGCGAGGGAGTGTAACGACAGAAGCAATCCCTTATCTAATCGACATCCCAGAGATTGCCACGTTCACTGCCGTGAACTCGCAATGACATCCCAGGATGTCTGGGCAACACTCACTCAATCCCTGCCTGCTTCCGGCAGTAATCGCGAAAGTTATTCACGGCGATAAAAAACTCCCGCATCATAATTACCCAGTAGTATCGTCCCCATGGTGTTAAACGCAAATAGGGGGTAAAATAACGAAACGATCCGGCCAGAGTAAAAGCGATCATTTCTTTCCAGAGCGTTTTTAAAAACTTTCCGCCATATTTTTTCTCTACCGCAGTAACGTCCATTTTAGTGCTAAACAGCTTCATTAGAAAATCATAATTCATTTGATCACGGAGTTTGAATTTGCGGGAAGCTTTCAGCGGCAACATACCGTGATCCAGGCAATCAATATACTCGGCAATGTCAAAAGTGTTGGCATAGCAAACACCTCCAAAATAGCCTATAGCACCGCTTCCCAAGCCAGCGTATTCATCATAATCGACTACATATTCATCAATCAGCGCTTGCTTGCCATGCCTGTGGGAAAAGCACCAGGCAGAAGATGATTCATAATCTGCTTCCAGACGCCGAATAATGAGCTGATATAATCTTTTTTCACGGTTGAAATTTACCTTACCGACAGTATCTTCCATAAGCCGTTGAGTGATTGTGGAGGTCATTAACGGATAAAAGGTGATTTGCTCCATGTTGAGATTGAGCAGGATCGCCAAATCTTCACTAAGCATTTGCGGAGTTTGCCCCGGAAAATTGAAAATCATATCGGCATTGACGGTATCAAATAAACCCATTGTTTGCTTTAGCCTCAGTGCTATATCTTCACCCGCGCCATATTTTTCATATCGCCCAATTTTTTTCAGCAACTCATTATTAAAAGTTTGCACACCCACGGAGAGCCTGTTAACAAAGCTTTTCCGCAGTATTTCAATATTGCGGTCCGTCAAATGATTAGGATTTGTTTCCACGGATATTTCTTTAATAGAAAAACTTTCGCGCGCAAGAGCAAGCACTTCCGCTAATTCTTCGATGAGAACCGTGGGAGTGCCACCGCCGACATAAATTCCACCGAATTTATAACCCTTGTCGCGGTAGAGATAAATTTCGCGCCTCAGCGCTCCAAAATATTTTCGAGTCAGCACCTCTTCAAAAGGCACCCGGTGAAAGGAACAATAAGGACAAAGCTCTTCACAAAAAGGAATGTGGATGTAGAGCAGGCGATATTTCTCATCCCTGCAGTCAGGAAGCTCGGGCTTTACACCTTCTTCAAATTTCAGCGCCCGGGCAAATTGCCTTTTGGCTATTTTAGTAACAATTTGATTAATCAAATCTAAATCCTTATAAGTAGTGTTATTGTTTAACAAAAGATGTACATATATTGCAAGCGGCGATTACTTGAAATAAAAAAGAATAGATGTTATATGCCGGAAAAATAATGTTCTGGTGATAATCCATGTCCAAAGATAACGTTTTAACTCTATGGAATGACAAAGGTATCAATGAAAAGGACACCTCCGCTTTAAGAAAAAAATCCAAAGAAGTACCGGCGCCCCTGGATAAGGAATCCCGTGAGATAATTAAAACATTGATTGATTCTTTTTTGGCAAGAGATGATGCTTCGGGACTGGCGGCGCCGCAAATTGGCATCAGCAAAAGAATTGTTGTTTTTCGCACCAAAGGCTTCGGTGAAGGGGGAAAAGTAAAAGGTCCCGATGAGTTTGAAGTTTTGGTTAACCCGAGAATTACTCAATCGCGTGGTGAAAAAGTGATGATGACCGAAGGTTGCCTTTCCTGTCCAGAAATTCAAGTGGAAATCAGTCGCTTCCCCGAAATAAAAGTTCGAGCACTCAATGAAAAGGGAGAGAAAATCAGCAAGAGGTATCTGGATTACGTAGCCCGCGTTGTTCAGCATGAACTCGATCACTTGGATGGTAAATTAATCGTTGACTACGAAGGAGCAATTTATTATCCAAAGCAAAAACAGGAATTTTTTGATAAACTTTTTAAAGATTAATCTATGGGAAACAATTGAAAAAAACGTCTTTATATGAAAAACACGTTGCCCTGAAAGCCAAAATCATAGATTTTGGCGGCTGGGCCATGCCCGTCCAATACACTAATGTCATTGATGAACACAAAGCAACCAGAAATGCTGCCGGCCTTTTTGATATCTGCCATATGGGCGAAATTGAAGTTAAGGGTACGCAGGCACTTGATCTTTTACAGTTGATTTTAACCAGAAATCTGGCAGATCAAACTCGAGAACAGGTTAAGCTATCCGCCCTGCTCAACGAAGAAGGTGGCATAATTGATGATTTAACTGTCTATAAGCTCGATGAAAATTCTTATATGTTGGTTACCAACGCCACTCCCAAAGACCGCGATTGGCAGTGGATAAATTCTATTCAGAAGCAGAAACTTTTTGATTGTACATTGGAAGATATAAGTGAACGTATGGGCAAACTGGACCTGCAAGGTCCACGCTCTGAAGAAATTTTACAGAAGTTGACAAAGACCAATCTAAAAACTCTGCGCTTCTATCATTTTTGTGAATCTCAGGTAGCTGGGATTCAGACAATTATTTCACGCAGCGGCTACACCGGCGAGGATGGTTTTGAAATATATGCTGACGCTGATGTTATTGGTAATATTTGGGATAAGCTGATGATTGCCGGAGAACCGCTGGGCATGAAACCGGCAGGACTGGGCGCAAGAGACACGCTGCGGCTAGAAGCAGGCATGATGCTCAATGGTCAGGATATGAACGAATCGGTAAGCCCGCTGGAAGTTCCTTATAGCTGGATTGTCGATGCGCACAAAGAATTTGTCGGAAAAGCAGCGCTTATGGCCAGAAAAAATTCAGGTATCGGCAACAAGCTGGTTGGTATTGAAATGACTGGCCGGGGAATTGCCCGGCATGGGTATAAAGTATTTCACAATCAGCAGGAGATCGGCATTGTAACTTCCGGAACATTTTCGCCGACACTCAACAAAGCAATCGGCCTGGCTTTTGTGGACATGACCTGCAGCGCTCCTGAAACACAAATAACAGTTGCTATTCGTGACACGATGGCAGAGGCTAAAATCGTCAAGCTCCCGTTTTACAAGCGGCAAAAATAATATTAAGGAGAGTTCAACATGTCCAAACCTAGTCCCACAGATAGACTATATTCCCGCGACCATGAATGGGTCATAGATAAAGGCGATGGAACCGTGACCATCGGAATTTCTGATTACGCGCAGGAAATGCTTACAGACATTGTTTTTGTTGAGTTACCTGCGATCGGGAAAAAAGTTGCTAAAAGTGATCCGGTAGCTGTTGTCGAATCGGTAAAATCCGTATCCGATGTTTATGCTCCGGTTAGTGGCGAAGTCATTGATGTCAATAAGAAGCTAGAAAACACGCCGGAGCTGATCAACCAGGACGCCTTCGGCGAAGGCTGGATTGCTAAAATGCGCCTCTCTGACGCTGGTGAACTCAAATCTCTGCTTAGTGCCGCGGACTATGAAAAATTTCTTAAAGAGGAAAAGCATTAAAGATGGATTACTGCCCCCACACACCGGATGACATCGCGCAAATGCAGTCTGCTATTGGCATCACCAGTATCGACGAATTGTTTGCCGATATTCCTGAAAAATTCAGATTGCAAAGTACGCTGGATATTCCCGCGGCGTTATCGGAGCAGGAAACCATCGCGACCATGTCCGGCATCGCCTCGAAAAACAAATTGCCCCAATTGACTTTGACTGGCGCCGGCGCTTATTCTCATTTTATTCCGGCAGTTGTCGGACACATCGTGGGGCGCGCTGAATTTTATACAGCCTATACCCCATATCAGGCTGAAATCAGCCAGGGCATTCTTCAAGCCATCTACGAATACCAGACAATGATTGCCCATCTTACCGGTACTGAAATAGCCAACGCATCGATGTATGACGGAGCTTCCGCAATGGCCGAGGCAGCAGTGCTTTGCGCGAAGATATCTAACCGGACTAAAATTATTGCTGCCCGCTCGGTGCATCCCGAATATCGTCAGGTGGTTAGTACTTATTCGTGGGCTAATGGCTTCACGCTTGTTGAAATACCCTATACATCATCCGGTCAAATTGATTTGAATGCTTTGCAAAAAGAGCTTGATGATCAAGTCGCCGCTGTCTTAGTGCAAAGCCCCAATTTTTTCGGCGTCATTGAAGATATCGCCCCGATCGCTGAGGCGGCTCATCAGAAGGGCGCATTGCTTGCGGCCGGTTTTACCGATGGTACAAGCCTGGGTATTTTGAAACCGGCAGGAGAATCTGGCGCGGATTTTGTAGTGGGGGAAGGACAAAGTTTCGGCAATCCGCTCAATTACGGCGGCCCTTATCTGGGTATTTTTTCCGCTCAGGAAAAATTTATGCGGCGCATTCCGGGAAGACTTGTCGGCGCAACGGTTGATAAAAACGGCAAGCGTGGATTTGTGCTGACGCTGCAAACCCGTGAGCAACATATCCGCCGGGAGAAAGCCACTTCGAATATCTGTTCTAACGAAGCTCTCTGTGCGCTGGCGGCGGGAGTATATCTGGCAGCTCTGGGTAAAAATCTTAAGCGGCTTGCCTGCCTCAATATTTATAAAACACAGTATTTGAAAAACAAACTCTTAGAGATTAAGGAATGGAAAGAAATATTTTCTGCGCCGGTTTATAATGAATTTGTTTTACGTTGCCCCGATGCGCGGCAGGTTAATAAAAAATTACAAGCGTCAGGAATCATTGGCGGCTATGAATTATCCAAAGATTATCCCGAGCTTGAAAACACTTTGCTATTTTGCGCAACGGAAATGCTCTCGAAAGAAGATATGGACAGGGTTGTAGATATCGTAAAATAAAAGATTTTACCTTACTTGTCATTGCAAGTCCGCAGCAGCGGACGTGGCAATCTAGTATTTTAAGAGGAAAATGGATGGACTTAATTTTTGAAATAAGTAAACCGGGACGCAATACTGCCGCTGTTGCCGCAAGCGATGTGCCTGCTGTTAATATTAAAAATGCAATCGGCAAAAAATATCTGCGCACCGATCTCGATTTGCCGGAAGTGGCGGAAGTTGATTTAGTCCGGCATTACACTAATTTATCACGCAGGAATTTCGGTGTAGATCTTGGCTTCTATCCACTGGGTTCCTGCACCATGAAATACAATCCCAAAGTTAACGAAAATGTGGCGGCGCTCCCCGGCTTTACCGGATTGCATCCGAATGCGGCAGATGTTTTTGCCCAGGGCAACCTGCAACTTCTGTATGAAATGCAGAAATATCTAAGCAATATTTTCGGTATGGCCGAGTTCACTTTGCAACCGGCAGCCGGTGCCCACGGAGAGCTTACCGGCGTTATGATGATCAAGAAATATTTTGAAAAGAAGGGCGAAAAGCGCCCTCTTATTCTTATACCGGATACAGCCCATGGCACTAATCCGGCCTCCGGTGCTCTTTGCGGCTTTGAGACGGTGACGCTGCGTTCCAATAGTGATGGCGGGGTGGATATAGAGCATTTAAAGTCCCTAATGACCGAGGCTGTTGCAGGGCTGATGCTCACCAATCCTAACACGCTGGGCCTTTTTGAGCGCAACATTGAACAGGTCGCGCAAATTGTTCACGGCAAGGGTGGCCTGCTTTATGGTGATGGCGCCAATGCCAATGCTTTTTTAGGCAAAGCGCGGCCGGGCGATTTGGGCTTTGACGTCATTCAGCTCAATCTGCATAAAACATTTTCCACACCGCATGGCGGCGGTGGCCCCGGCAGCGGCCCGGTGGGCGTGAGCGCAAAGCTGATCGACTATCTGCCCATCCCCCGTATTATCAAAACCAGCGATGGCTTCAACTGGTCGGATAAATTTCCCGATACCATCGGGCGTATGCGCGCCTTTTACGGCAATTTCAACGTAGTTGTTAAGGCCTATACTTATATTCGCTCAATAGGCGCTGAAGGGTTGACACATGCAACAGAAATGGCCGTGCTTAACGCCAATTACATTAAAGAAAAATTGAAACCATATTTTGATCTGCCCTTTGACCGCGTCTGCATGCATGAGTGCGTTTTTTCCGGTACAAGACAGGTGGCCGAAAGCGGGGTGCATACCACAGACATCGCCAAGCGGCTCATTGATTATGGTTATCATCCACCGACAATTTATTTCCCGCTCATTGTCCCCGAAGCCATCATGATTGAACCTACCGAAACGGAAAGTAAAGAAACGCTGGATACCTTCTGCGACGCCATGATCGCCATTGCGGCTGAAGCCAAAGATAATCCACAGCGGCTGAAAGATGCGCCGCTGACAACGCCCGTCAGCCGCCTTGACGAAGTGCTCGCCGCGCGCAAGCCGGACGTTTGTTGGAAAAAACCATAAATATTTGCCATTGCGAGGAGCACCGCGCGCGACAGCCTGCCCGGCGCATGCCGGGTTGCAATCCTTTTTCTATTTGCTATAACAGGTTATGTAGAATAGTCTATGAATCTATTAAACGAAAGACCACAACTCTTACGCAAGCCCCCTTGGCTCAGAGTGCGCCCTCCCTATGCTGATCAATGCCGTAGCATCCGATCAACTCTTACAGATCTGAAATTACATACAGTCTGTCAGGAGGCAGCCTGCCCCAACATGGCGGAATGCTTTGCCAGCGGCACCGCCACTTTTTTGATCCTGGGCAATATCTGCACCCGCAACTGTCTTTACTGTAATGTTGAGCATGGTCAGCCCACAACAATTGACGAAAAAGAAATTGCTCATTTAGTCCGTGCAGTGCAGAAGATGAAACTGGAATATATTGTCATCACTTCCGTCACGCGCGATGATTTGCCTGATGGCGGCGCTGGTGTGTTTGCCGATTGTATCAACGAGCTGCGCAAAGCAGTGCCTTCCTGTAAAATCGAAGTGTTGATTCCCGATTTTCAAGGCAATTCGGCGGCGCTGGAAAAAGTAATTGCCGCAAAGCCGGATGTTATTAACCATAACATGGAAGTTGTTGCGCCTTTATTTGCCCAGTTACGGCCGCAGGGTAATTACGATATCTCCCTGAAGCTGCTCTCGGACATATCCGCGACTACGGTTGTTTCCAAAAGCGGTTTTATGGTGGGGTTTGGTGAAAAGCATGACGATATTCTGCGCCTGATTGATGATCTGTCTTCCGTTTCTTGTCAGCGTCTGACGATCGGGCAGTATCAGCAGCCTACGCTTAAGCATTGGCCAGTGGCCAAATATTATCATCCGGATGAGTTTGCCGGGTTCAAAGAAATCGCTTATTCAAAAGGTTTTAAGTACGTAGAAGCTGGGCCGCTGGTTCGCAGTTCTTATCACGCAGCGAAAGCACCCTTATAGGGTCAAGGGATAAGGGTCACGTAGCAAAGGAGTAAAAGAGCCGATGGCAGAAGAAGGGAAGGGTTTTCAGGGATTAAAAGCATGGCAAATAGCATATGGTTTAGCTTTGCACATATACCTGTTAACAAAAAGATTCCCCAAAGAGGAAACTTATGGTTTGATATCTCAGTTAAGAAGGGCAATGGTTTCTGTTTCAGCTAATATTGCCGAAGGCTATGAAAGGCAACATCGGAAAGAATATTTGCAGTTTTTTATTTATTGCGAAGGGATCGTTAGGTGAAACGGAAACTTATTTATTGTTGGCGAGGGATTTGGGGTATATGACACAAATGGAATATTCAATTGCCGATGAAAAAAGACAGGAAGCAGCTAAACTGTTAAAGGGCCTAATCAAATCTCTAATTTGATCTATGCATATAAATTGCTCCTTCGCTACCTGACCCTTGACCCTTTTGTATTATCACGTGTATGATTTTTGAAATTGAGAGGTTCGACTATGTCTCAAAGTTATGATCTAGTAATCATTGGCGGCGGGCCGGGAGGGCTTACGGCAGCAGAAATTGCCACAGCAAATAAAAAGCGTGTGCTGATCATTGAAAAGGACGGCTGGGGCGGCACCTGCACGCATCGCGGCTGTATCCCAACTAAAGCGCTACTCACTTGCAGCAAATATTACGCGGATTTAAAAAAGCTTAAAAGGTTGGGCATTAATATTGACTCTGTCGCTATCGATTTCGCCGCCATGAAAAAACATCAGCAGCAAATTGTGAAGGTGGCTGCTCTTGGCGCGCAAAAGGTTATTGCTGATGCCAAAGTAGAAGCAAAATCAGGAATTGGCGAAATTCTATCTCCGCGCGAAGTTCGCTATACCGATTTCTCCGGGAAAAGCGAAATCGTCTCTGCTCAGAACATTCTCATCGCCTGGGGCTCTGTACCGCAGATGCTCCCTGGTATCGAAACATCTAAAAATATTCTTAATTCAGATGATATTCTCAACATCAATACACTGCCGGAGAGTATCATTATTGTTGGCGGCAGCTTTATTGGTGTGGAATATGCAACTGTGTTTGCCGAGCTTGGAGGCAAGGTAGTTCTTGTGGAACTGTTGGATCGAATTTTACCCCTGGAAGATGAAGAGGCCGCTGATCTTCTTAATCAGGAGCTAACCCGCTTAGGAGTGGCAATCCATACATCAACAAAACTATTAAGCCTCAAAGATACGGACAACGGCGTTGTCATGCTGGCGCAGAAAAATGAGGAACAACTGGAAATGAGAGCCGGTTGCGCGCTTTTATGCACCGGCCGTAAGCCTCTTTTGCATAATCAACAGTTGGATAACCTTGGTATTGAATATACAAAATTAGGGATTAAAATTGATCGGAACATGATGACAAATGTGCCGGGTATTTACGCAGTCGGTGATGTTACCGGCGGCATGATGCTGGCGCACCGGGCGGCACAGCAGTCTAAAATCGCCGCAGGCCACATTTGCGGCGTCAGCGGCTATTCTTATAATGAAAGCTTCATTCCTTCCGTCGTTTATAGCCATCCGCAAATTGCACGTGTTGGCTTTACTCAGAAGACAGCCGAAACCGAAGGATTATCTGTCGAGATTATCAAATCCCAATATAGCGCCAACATCATCGCCCGAGCAGAGCTGATGAGCCATGGTTTTGTCAAAGCTGTTTTTCATGCGGATAAAATCATCGGCGCAACCATCGTCGGCGACCACGCATCTGAACTAATTTCACCTCTTGCGCTGGCAGTATCCAATGGCCTTACAAAAAAACAGCTGCGGTCATGGGTTATACCTCACCCGACGCTTAGCGAAATATTTGCACCGCTCATTGATTGAGTAGCAATTCAAATTATTAAGTTTATAAACTTAATAGTTAAGGAGAACAGCATGAAGATAATAGACTATACATCAATCATACCCACTTCTTTTGAAAGCGACCAGGTCAAAGGTGTGGCAGGCCGCGTGGTGGTCGGCAAAAATGACGGGGCAAATAATTTTTGTATGCGGATTTTCGAGATTGGTCCGGGCGGCAATACACCAAAGCATGCCCACCCCTGGGAACATGAAATGTTTATTCATGCCGGGGTTGGCGAAATTTTCGGCAATGGTCAGTGGAATCCTGTAAAACCAGGAACGGTTATTTTTATGCCGCCCAATGAAGAACATCAGATTCGCAATACAGGCAAAGAACTATTGATTCTGGCCTGTTTAGTTCCATCAATCGCCCCGGAATTATAATACCAAGTCGCATTCTTTGGGTAACTTTGTTGGCTTCGTCGTCGGCTTCCTCGCGTATCAGTAATACGCCTGCGGGGCCTCCTCTTTGCCGCCGCGTTATCCTTTGAATGCAATATGGTATCAAATATTTTACATTATCTTTGACTTGAAAGATGGCAATACATACTCAGCAGCGCTTTCGCCGGCCACAAAGCCTGTCGAAAATGCGGCCTGTAGATTGTAACCGCCGGTGTCGGCATCAATATCCATGACCTCACCACAAAAATAAAGCCCTTTCACCTTTTTGGAAGCCATTGTGCTCGGATCAATCTCATCTAGTGCCACTCCGCCTGCCGTAACGATCGCTTTCTCTAAAGGTAGAGGTGATTTGATATTAAAGCGCAGCGCTTTAAGCAATTCTACAATTTTTTCCCGTTCAACGGCACTGATTTGGTGCGCCATTTTCTCTTTATCAATGCCGGTTTGTTCGATAAATGGTTCGATCATTTTGGCAGGCAGATATTCTTTGATAATGCCGGCGATTTTTCTTTTTCCAGATTGATCCAGATCGCGTTGCAGGCGCTTATGCAATTGCTCTTTGGTTAAAGCCGGTTTTAAGTCGATCAAGATCGAAACCTGCCCATTTCCCAGCGCTTCGGTAACCGCGAGGCTCATCAGCAAGATGATCGGGCCACCCAAACCAAAATGCGTAAAAAGCATTTCGCCAAAACGGCTTTCAATCAAAGGCGGACGAGGCACTTTTTTTTCACCGCGTCCATAGTCTATCTGAGGAGTTAATCTTGAATCGATCCTTCCTGTCTCGCCCTGAAAAGCCGTCGCGCGAACATTGCGCAGGCTCACTCCCTGCATGGACTGGGCAAGTGTTTTTTCGTGCACAATAAGCGGCACCAGTGCCGGTTTGAGTTTGACTATGCTATGCCCGAGCATCGCGCTTATTTTACAGCCATCGCCTTCGGATCCGGTTTCCGGCCATGATGAGCCGCCGGCGGCTATAATCACAGCAGCGCTCCGGTAATTTCCATTTTGTGTTCTTACGCTGTAAATCCCTTGATCTTCAATGGCGATTGATGTCACTTTGGTATTCAACTTGACCAGCACATTACCCGCAGCCAGATATTTTTTAAAAACCATCACCACGTCCTGGGCATTATCAGATACAGGAAAGATTCTGCCACCGCGTTCAACTTTGGTGGCAAGTCCGTGGCTCTCAAAAAAACTGAGCAACTCCGGGCGAAAAAAACTATGAAAGGCGCTGTGCAGAAAACGTCCATTGGTTCCATACATGGAGATGAATTTCTTCAGTTCAGCTGAATTGGTCAGGTTACAACGAGTCTTGCCGCTAACCAGAATTTTCTTACCGCAGCCGTCGGTTTTTTCCAAAAGCAAAACTCCGGCGCCAATCTCGCCTGCCCGTCCCGCGGCCATAAGGCCTGCCGCGCCGCCGCCAATAACTATAATATCGGCATCTAATGGTTTTGCTGTTTTCATTTTTCCCAATCACTTTTGATGTAAAGAAGTATCATGAATAGCATTATACGGTCAATCAGCGAATAACTGTTGAATAAATCTCCAGCACTGGGGAATTATTCCTCACTTATTTATTGAAATCAGTTTCCAATATTTTTCTGAATATAATTATACTAATTATTTCATGAACATAAGCTTATTTGCAATGAGCGGCCTGCATGGCACACAAGTTGCTATAGCGAATGTCAGAAATATCACGGGGTATGATCACAATGAAGAGAGCTTTGGTGTACATAGTTAGCGTTGCTTTTCTCTTGTCGGCTTTGGCGTTTGCTGCTGACAAACCAGCAACTGATACAACCACGATTGATCACGCCAAAAAAAATATTATTAAATCTGCAAAGATGAATATAAAGGGAAGAGTCATTGAAATATCGGATAGCTCCATTAAGATAGAGCGCACCGTCAAGGGCAACGCGGAAACTATGGAATTTGTTTTAGATAAACCAACTGAAAATATTGCCGTAGATGATTCCGTTAAAATTGCCTATATTGAAATAGATGGTCAATTATTGGCCTCAAGCGTAGTAAAAGCGACACCCACGAAGATGGAGAAAAAGAAATAAATGCTGTTTTAGAAAAAGTAGAAGTGCTTGAGTATTTACAGCAATTAGGTTGGAGTCCCTTAAATATTTATAAGGGTGGTAATTAACTAAAAACAAATTTTGAAGGAGGATTTAAGATGAAACGTTTAGTATTGTTTGTTGTAGCATTGGTTTTCGCATTTTGCACCACCGTAATGGCTGCTGATAAGGCTGTAACCGCTCCGGTAAAAGAAGAAGCCGTAAAGACTGAAAAGGCTCCCGTAAAGAAAGCCGAGAAGAAAAAAGCCGTTAAGAAAGCAAAGAAAGCCGACAAGAAAGTTGTTGCTCCCGAAGCAGCTCCCGTAGCAAAATAGTCTATCACAACTTTATGTGATGTGAAGAAGGGGCAGGGAAACCTGTCCCTTCTTTTTTTTGCCTGGTTATGGTTTATTTTTCTCCTTTCTGTTATATCTATTCATTATGTTCAAAAAAATAATCACCAGAATAATTGCCTATAATGATAATCTGACCGTAAGGGTAAGGCTGATTGTGCTTACCGTTGCCGGCTTAGCTATTACTATGGCCATCTGGGGCATAATCCAATTGACTGCATTGGATAGAATTCTCGTAGATCAACAGGCAAAAAGGCTGGAAGGAGTGGCGGAAACCGTCAGCACTTTTTATCAATATTTCCCGACTAAACGCGGTCTTTCCGCTTTGGATTCGGCCCTTAAGGATCATGTGCAATCAGATATTCGTATCGCCCGAATTGACATCTTTGACACCAGCAACAATAATGTTGATTACGTGGCGGGAGCCAGCCGGGTTCAATATGAGTGGCCTGATGATATTGTCGCTTTGGCCAGCTCAAAGGGTAAATCCCGTTATGCTAAAATGGAGACGGAGAGCGGTCCGGCATTAGGTCTTTTATATCCTGTTGCAGGAGAGACAAAAGATTCCCACATTGTAGTCGGCATTATCGGATTTTCCAGGGCTAATGTTGAAATCGTAAATAGAGCCCAGCAATTATTAATATTTAGCAGTGCCGGATTATTAGCAGTCATTCTTTTATTAATAGGATTAAGTTACCGCTGGCTTATCGGCGGACCGCTCAATCTTATTATTGAGACAATTGATGAATCCCAGAAAGAGCAATACATTAAGCGCATTCCTATCGCTCGTAAGGATGAATGGGGACAGTTGGCCTTGCACTTCAATCTGATGGCCGATGAAATTAAGCAGGTTATGGCCAGAAATTTGGACTTGACCCGGCATTTGGAAGACCGCGTTCGCGAGGAAACTCTTAAAGTAGTTCAGCTGCAAAAACAAGCTGATGATCTCAAGCAGTTGACGGCTCTGGGACATTTAACAGCTAATCTCGCCCATGATTTGGGCACACCGCTGCATTCTATCGGAGGCCTGGCCAAGCTTCTGCTTGAGAATGAAGGCTTTGCGCCTGATGCCGTCCATAAACTGGAATTGATTGTTCAGCAAACCCAGCGTCTGGATAATGTCATCCAAAATGTTCGCAAGGCCACACGCTTACCCGATCCTCATTTTGAAGTGCTGACTTTGCAAAATATTTTAAGCGAAACGTTGCCGCTGGTCGAACCACTGACGAGGCAAAGCAATGTTGTGGTCAGTGTTCATATCGATACTGCCACTCAATCTTTATACGTTGATCGTTATCGAATCCAGACCGCGCTATTGAACATCATTCAAAATTCTCTGGAGGCCATGCCGCAAGGCGGTAAAATAACGATATCAGCGGAAGATGTTGAACAAAAGAAGGCCGTGGCGATTACGATTCAGGATACCGGCGTGGGAATTCCACCGGATATGATTGATAAAGCATGTGAACCATTCTTCAGCACACGAAAAAATGAAGGGCTACGGGGATTGGGATTGGCGATCGTCCGCGATATCATCAAAACTCACGGCGGTAAAATGGAAATTAAAAGCCCGCCGGGCAAGGGAACAGCGATCATTCTTTATTTGCCTGTGGATAGCTTATCATCGAGCAAACCATAACGGCGAATTTTCAACCGCAATGTTTTCCGGTCAATCCCCAGCAGCTGTGCCGCCTTGGATTGATTCCACGAAGCCGCCTTCAGTGTTTGCCGAATTTGATCTCTTTCGGCTTCCTCCAGTGGGCTCATGCCCGCCTGCGCCATAGTTTCTTTACTTTCTTTTTGCTGCCAAAACCGCTCCGGTAAATTTTCCGGCAGGACAACCACAAAAGGAGAAAGCAATAAAGTCTGCTGCAGAACATTTTCCAGTTCCCGGACATTGCCCGGCCACAAATAGGACATCAGCAATTCCATCGCTTCCGGCGAAATCCGCACGCTGGGATAACCGAATTTTTTCAGCAATGATTCAATTATCATTGGTATATCTTCTTTATGATCGCGCAAAGACGGAATGTGCAATCTCACGATAAATCTATACAGAAGATCGAGGCGAAACCCACCCTTATCAACTTCTTCATCAATATTTTTATTAGCCGCTGCCACTACGCGCACGGCAACGTGGCGAACCTCGTGACCGCCGATTCTTCTTACTTCGCCGTCCTGCATAAAGCGTAATAGTTTACCTTGCAGCGCTGTGGACATTTCTGTTATTTCATCAAGAAAAATTGTTCCGCCCTCTGCCGATTCCATTAAGCCTACATGCTGATGGTCAGCACCGGTAAACGATCCTTTTTCATAGCCGAAAAGTTCGGATTCCAGTAAATTATCGGGAATGGCTCCGCAATGAACTACAACAAAAGGCTTATTGCTCCGGGAAGACATATTGTGCAGAGAGCGGGCGGTTAACTCTTTGCCTGTACCGCTTTCGCCTTCGATTAAGACACTGGCTGCCGAATCAGCAACACGGGCAATTTGTTTGTAAAATTCGACCATGGTCGCGGACGAACCAATGAACTTCGGCAATTCGGTTGCCTCCGGTCGCAGATCCATCCGTCGTTGCCGAAGCTCTCTAACCTCCAGCACCTTCTTCACAAGAATCCGGCAATCTTCCGGCGAAAATGGTTTGCTGATGTAATCCCAGGCACCGAGACTTATGGCTTCCATTGTTGTCTCCAGAGAGCCATAGGCGGTCATCAAAATGACGGGCAGGTTCGGCCATTTTTTCTGAACTTCACTTAAGAAACGCAGGCCGTCCATTCCGGGCATCCGAATATCGGACATCAACAGGTCATACGAGGAGAGGTCTTGCTTAAGCGCTTCCGAAGCGGAAGTAGATGCAATTACTTCATAGCCATCTCGCAGGAGAGCTTCTTGTAAAAACTCGCCCGCTACGGCATCATCATCAATAACTAAAATACGGGCTTTCATAATATATCCTGATCAGTTTACAACAAATTATTATCAGGGCAAGGCTACAATAAAAAAACCGTCAAGTTTTCTGCTGCCTAACGCATTTTTAGCAATAATGCTGCAATGAATTTTCTTTTCTCCATTCTCTTCATACTTTTTAACTACCTTACCGCTAACAGTGATTGTTGCTCTATTTGTTGTATTTTCCACATCATTCCAATCGACAGGTTCGGTCATGCTTAAAAACCGGACAGACAATTTTCTTAAATACTTATTTTCCACCCATGCGGTTATAGCCTCACCGGCAATGCCCATGATCAGCGTACCATGGGCGATGACGCTGTCCAAGCCGATCATTTTGGCAAAGGTTTCGTCATGATGCAATGGATTAAAATCTCCGGACGCTCCGGCATAACGAACCAAATGTGTTCTCGTAATAGGACCGCTAGTGTAACTGGGAATCGTATCGCCGATTTTAACATCGTTAAAATTTACAGTCATTATTCTCTTCCTATCGTTCCATCATGGTTGTGCGTACTTTAGCAACTAATTCGCCCCGCTGATTTGTAACTTCTGTTTCCAGGACAGTAACTTCAGCAAATCTGCCCAACCTGTCGCGCTTACCCCTTTCAAACATTTCGACAACCTTCATTTTACGGGTAAGAGTATCGCCGGCATAAATACTCTCATAAAATTCATGTTCTTCCTCGCTGTGCAAAAGTCTGTTAATATCAATGCTCAGGGCTTTAACTATTTCCGGCAAACCTTTACCAGTCCAAAAACCCATACTGATCATAAATGTTGGCGGAATCGGAATTCCCTGATAACCTGCTTTTTTTGCACTGTCCTCATCATAGTAAATAGGATTAATTTCTTCCTTCTCTTCTTTAAGCGCAACGGCCATAGCAAACTCGGCAATTTTATTTTTTTCCGCTGTCATCGTGTAGCTTGGAAATACCATGCCTATTTTTGATCTGTCCGCCATAAATAGCCTCCGGTGAAATTGATATAGCTAATAGCACAGTATCATCAGAATAACACGTTTTAATTACATAATTTTGATTTTTCTTTCATCTGCTCGCCAGACAAATTTTTTCGGGCTATAATCAAGATTGCAATAAGTTATGGGAATTTTACTTGTGATTATGCTATAATTTTTACAAATTATAATCTACCACATTGTCCAATAGGGGATGGTCATAAAAACTGACACCCCAGGCAACAGAAACTTAACCGCTAGATGAGGTATCGATTATGAAAAGCTTCAATCTTACCAAGCTTCCGGCTACATTCAAAAAATTTACTATGTTTGGCCTAGGACGAATTCAGGTAATGTTTGCGGAAACTTTCGGGCTTGGTCCCGGAACAACTCTCAGCGCAATTATTTTTATCTGTATTGTTGCTATCTCCGCTACTTTCTGGTTCATATATTCAGCTCCACCTGATACTATTGTTATTACAAGTGGTGATGAAAACACCCGTTTCGTAAGGATTGCCGAAAGATACAAAAAGATCCTGGCCCGTAACGGCGTGAAACTGGAAATCCTTAAATCTGAGGGTTCACTGGAAAATCTTGAAAGGCTGGAAAATCCTTCGTTTCGTGTCGATGTAGGATTTGTTCAAACCGGAGTAGCCAAAGGTCGAAATATCGATAAACTGGTCTCTCTCGGGAGCATTTCCTATCAGCCACTCTACATATTCTATCGAAGCAGCAAACCACTGGAGCTTCTTTCTCAGTTTAACGGTAAAAAAATAGCAATCGGAGAAGATGGAACCGGAACTCAAGTGCTGGCCCTGGAACTTCTTGCCTTAAACGGAATTGAACCCGGTGGCGCAACTGCACTTCTGAAAATTGACGATGAAGAGGCTTCAAAATCACTGCTGGAAGGTAAAATTGACGCCGCGTTTATGATGAGCGATTCCGCGTCTTCAAAAACTATGCGTGATTTTAGACGCAAGA
>Ga0208495_1000045_pt1 | contig 81336 bp, 69 predicted proteins | sample CryBogmetaGMA14M_FD_184551 | JGI IMG/M metagenome (GOLD analysis project Ga0208495, IMG submission 184551) | Freshwater microbial communities from Crystal Bog, Wisconsin, USA - MA14M (SPAdes) | ecosystem: Environmental > Aquatic > Freshwater > Lake | place: Crystal Bog, Wisconsin, USA...
TCACTCGCGCCGCTTACAAACTCCCCAGAATTTAATGATTCCTTGTATGAGTTGCTCGAGCGTTTCCCGTCTTTGAGCAGCCATCGGCAATTAAAAGCATTACGATCGGCGGGTCTGGTTGCTCATCACGGCGGGCAGTTGCCGGCATGGAAGCTGCTGGTGGAAGAAATGATGAATCAAGGGCATTTGCGGGTTATCTTTGCCACATCAACCATTGCCGCGGGCGTGAATTTTCCGGCGCGCACGATAGCCTTGTTTAATTCCGATTTGTTTAACGGGCGTGACTTTAATCCGCTTACGGCAACGGAATTTCGCCAAATGACAGGAAGAGCAGGTCGCCGGGGTCAGGATAATATCGGTTTCATGCTGGCCGTCAGCGGCAGATTTATGGATTTAAATCATATCCGCCGCTTGTTGTTTCGCGCGCCGGAAGATATTTTCAGTCAGTTAAAAAATGATTTTGCCATGGTTTTAAATTTGCTCTTATCTCAGAGCCCTACTGATGTCCGGGCGATATTTGAACGCTCGTTTGCCGCCTATCAGCAAAGCAAAGGACAGCAAAGCGTTTCAACCTCAGCGGCCAGTTCTCTCTGGGCAGATTTTCAGCGTCATCTGAAAATATTGCAAAAGGAAGGATTTGTTGATCATTCAGGCAGGCTCACTCCGGATGGTTACTGGGCGGCAAAATTGCGTCTCGACCATCCACTGCTTGTGGCGCAGTGTCTGCGCGAGAATGCTTTTCCGGACGACAATGAAAAAATTCTTGCCGCGGTTGTTGCTGTTTTTGCTTATGATCGTGACGATGAAATAAAACTGACAGTGAAGGACTTTCCGCCGAAACTGACGCAAGCGCTGAAAAAAGTTGTGCTTGCCGTGCGGCCGCTGGCAAATCGTTTGGATGCGGCTGGATTTGTCACAGCAAAACTTCATTCATCCGCGGGTGTCGCCATGTACTACTGGGCACAAGGCAGAAGTTGGGAGTCCGTCATCAAATTCACGGGCATTGCCGAAGGCGATATGGCATCTTTGGTTTTACGCACAGCGGACAATCTGCGGCAAATCGCGGCGCTCAAGGATACTCATCCTCAAGCCGCCGCCTGTGCTTATAAGGCGAGGGAGGCGATATTAAGGGAACCGGTGTTATTTTTATAGGTGCATAGGCTGATGGCTGAAGGATGGACGAGTCATAAAGTTTGTCATTCCCCGGTCCTAGATGACCTTCAGGTTACTTGACCGGGGAATCCAGGTAAATAACCATGACAAAAACTTATTACGTGTATATATTGGCAAGTAAACGAAATGGCACCCTATATATTGGAGTTACAAATAATTTGGAAAGGCGCCTTTATGAACATAGAAATAATCTGATTGAAGGTTTTACCAATAAATACAATGTCCATTATCTTGTATATTATGAAGATGTAAATGATATCCAATCTGCTTTGCAAAGAGAAAAACAACTAAAAAGATGGACCAGGAAATGGAAATTAGAGCTTACTGAGAAAGTAAATCCTGCGTGGCGTGACCTTGCAAATGACTTTAATCTTGAGATAAATAAATCATAATAAGTTGACTGGATTGCTTGGTCAAGCCAGGCAATGACAATAAACGGTAGGTCCAGTATGGAAAAATTTTCGATGATAACGGATTTTATTCCGAGTGGCGATCAGCCGCAAGCGATTAAAGAATTAACCCAAGGCCTGAATGCGGGTAAAGAGCATCAGGTGCTTCTGGGTGTCACAGGATCGGGTAAAACTTTCACAATTGCCAATGTAATCGAACGCGTCCAGCGTCCTGCCCTGATCATTGCCCATAACAAAACTCTGGCTGCGCAATTGTATGAAGAGTTCAAAGGCCTGTTCCCCGATAACGCCGTGGAATACTTTGTCAGCTATTATGACTATTATCAGCCGGAAGCCTATCTGCCGACAACCGATACTTATATTGAAAAAGATTCGGCGATCAATGAGGAAATTGATAAAATGCGCCATTCAGCAACGCATTCCCTTTTGACGAGGCGCGATGTTATTATTGTGGCGAGTGTCTCCTGCATTTACGGTTTGGGATCTCCGGATGCCTATCTGGGGATGATCGTTCAAATGGAAGTGGGTAAAGATTTTCCGCGGGAAGAACTATTGCACCGGTTGGTGGAAATTCAGTATGAACGCAATGACATTGATTTCCATCGCGGCACATTTCGCGTGCGCGGCGACGTGGTGGAAATATTTCCTCCTTATGAAGACGAGCAGGCACTCCGTGTGGAATTTTTCGGCGATACCATTGAATCAATGACACTGATTGATCCACTGCGGGGCAAAAAAATAAGCACGATTAATAAAACAGCCGTTTATCCCGGCAGGCACTATGTTACCACACGCGACAATCTCAAAAGAGCAACTGACGATATCCGGGCGGAACTGGCTTTGATACTTGCCGATTATAAAGAACAAAATAAGTTAGTAGAGGCGCAGCGCCTCGAGCAGCGCACCAATTTCGATCTGGAGATGATGGAAGAGATGGGCTACTGTCAGGGTATTGAAAATTATTCCCGCCACCTCACCGGTCGCAAGCCGGGTGAACCGCCACCGACGCTAATGGAATATCTGCCGCAAGATGCCCTTCTTATTATTGATGAGAGTCATGCCACTCTGCCACAGCTGAGCGGCATGTCCCGCGGGGACAGGTCGCGCAAGGAAACTCTGGTGAAATACGGTTTCCGCCTGCCATCCGCCATGGATAACCGGCCATTGCGCTTTGAAGAGTATGAAGCTTTGCCTAATCAGAGAATCTATATTTCGGCAACCCCGGCTGTTTATGAAACGGAAAAGGCGCACGGTGTGCGGGTAGAACAGATAATACGTCCGACAGGACTGATGGATCCGGAAATTGAAATCAAACCTGCCCTTCATCAGGTTGATGATCTGCTTGAAGAAATCCGGCAGCGCATTAAGAAAAATGAGCGGGTGCTTGTGACCACTCTGACCAAACGCATGGCGGAAAATTTAACCGATTATTATGCCGGGTTGAATATCCGTGTACGTTATCTGCATTCCGACATTCATACTTTGGAGCGGGTGAGTATAATCCGCGATTTGCGCCTGGGTGAATTTGATGTGCTCATTGGTGTCAATCTTTTACGGGAAGGTTTGGATATTCCCGAAGTGTCGCTGGTGGCAATTTTGGATGCGGATAAAGAGGGATTTTTGCGATCGGAGAGATCTCTGATTCAGACCAGCGGCCGTGCCGCGCGAAACGTGAGCGGTAAGGTAATCATGTATGCCGATAAAATCACCAAGTCCATTCAGGCCTGTCTTGACGAGACCAAACGCCGCCGCATTATTCAGCGCAAATATAATGAAGATAACAATATCACGCCTGAATCTATTAAGAAGTCGATCAGTAATATTCTAGGTTCAATTTACGAAGCCGACTATATGACCGTGCCGGTGGATGCTAAAGGCAAAATTATACCGGCAAGGGAAGAAGATTTACCGGCATTAATCAAAAATCTTACAGCGGAAATGAAGCAGGCGGCAAAAAATATGGAATTCGAAAAAGCCGCAACCCTGCGCGATGAGATAAAGGAATTGAATAAAATTCTTTTGGAAATGTGTTAAGTATTATACCTCACCATCGTATATTTCTATTAAAATGCGGTATGCGTTTTTAGCTTTTAGTGGATGAAAATAATTGACATATAAATGTAGCTATCTTATTGTTTTGCATAGCATAAAGTAATGTCTTAAAAACAATAATTAATTCTTGACTTTAAAAATTATTGGTATAATTATTAATCAAAATATTAAATCAATCCATTAAGGAGGTTTTTATGAAAAAGATTGTTTTGTTGGCAACAGCGGCATTATTGTTACTGGCTGGTACGGCCATGGCCGAAAGCATTGCCGGTAAGGTTGGAATAACCGCCCGGGGTGGGGCAAGTTATATTTTAAACAGTGAATTTACAGATGAGGCTCTCACTTATTTTGATAGTGAGGGATATGTTGTGGATAAATATATTAAACCAGCTATCGGATATACTGGTGGCGGCGGAATTATGTACGGTATTACGGATAATTTGGCAGTTGCCTTTGATGTAATTTACTTGCAAGCAGATCTCAAGGGGACTTCTGACGGAACAGGGGAAATAACAATAGGCACAGGCAGAACAGTTGATTTTGCTCTGGGCGCTCAGTATCGTTTTATGCCAACAAGCCATTTCGTTCCTTATGTCGGAGCCGGGGTTGATGTTCTTTGGAATATGATTGATTTGGATAATGGATTTAAGACGTTAGTTGACATTACAGGCTTGAATGTTGCTACTACTTTCGGCGGTCATTTAAGCGTCGGGGCTGATTACTTCATCACTCCCAACATTGCGCTCAACGCGGAAATTAGAGGCCTGTTAAGCACCAAAGGCGATGTAAAAGTTAGTGACGATCCTACTGGTGCTGTTTACGCAAAATACGACCCTTCCAATGTTTCGGCCTTTTTGGGAATAAGATTTTTCTTTGGCGGCGCCAAAGAAGCACCTGCACCGATAGCTGTTGCCCCGGAACCGCTGCCTCCTCCCCCTCCTCCGGTAGAGGAAATGAAGAAAGAAGCTGAAGCCGCTGCAAAGGTTGAGCAGACGATTATTGAAAAAGGCAGGGTTACTATGAATGTAGAGTTTGACACAGGGAAAGCTGTTGTCAAGCCCGTTTATTACAAAGAAATTGAGAATGTTGCCGACGTCATGAAAAAATACCCCGATCTGCAGGTTGTTGTTGAGGGGCATACAGACAATGTGGGTGGCGAGAAGTACAATCTTAAACTTTCCCAAAAACGTGCCGAAGCGATAAAGGTGGTTATGGTGAATAATTTCAAAATTGAATCCGCTCGGATCACACCAAAAGGATTCGGCTATTCCAAATCTATTGGCGACAATTCGACTAAAGAAGGAAGGCAGAGTAACCGAAGAGTTGAAGCTGCTGTAGAGTATGAGTACGCAGTCAAGAAATAATTCATAGCAGGAAGAGGCTATGTCTTTATTGAAGCATGGCCTCTTCTTTTTTTGTTGAAAACAATAATAGATAAATTCGCTTATACAAAAGAGGTGTTACGGCACCTCTTTTTCTTTTTCCCCATGACAACAAGCAAACAAAAACCTGATTGAACTATATCTGTAAAACAATTATAAGTTACGGTAGTGGTATCCGAAAACTATGGAAGAAAATAATAATTTAAAAGAAAAAATGACTTCCGCTCCGCGCAGCCCCGGTGTTTATATCATGCGCGATGAGCAGAAAAAGATTATCTATGTCGGCAAAGCCAATGACTTGAAAAGCCGTATTGGTTCTTATTTTACCGGCAAGGATACGCGGCCGATGGCGCCTTTTTTGATGTCGCGGGTTAAAGATATCGACTTCATCACCACAGCTACGGAAAAAGAAGCGCTGATTTTAGAGAACAACCTAATCAAGCAGCATCGTCCGCGCTATAATGTGATCCTGCGCGATGACAAAACTTACTATCATTTAACTCTCGATCCTTCTGAAAAATATCCGCGCTTGCAGCTTATCCGCAAGAGACTCAACAATGCCGCTTTATATTTCGGTCCTTATCCTTCGGGGCTTGCCGCCAAAGAAACCCTGCGTTTTGTTCAGCAGGTCTTTCCGCTCCGCAGTTGCCGCAATCGCGATTTTAAATTGCGTGGTCGTCCCTGTCTGGAACATCAGATCGGGCGCTGCCTTGCTCCCTGCAGGGGATTGATTGATGAGGTATCTTATAGGAAGTTAGTCGAAAATGCTGTCTCCTTTTTGCAGGGGCGCAGACGATCGCTCATTACCGAGATCAAAGCGCAGATGGATGATGCGGCGCAAAATTTAAATTATGAAGAAGCCGCGCTTCTGCGTGACCGCATTGGCGCTCTGGAACACGTGTTAGAGAAACAAAACGTTGATTGGGCAGGCCATCAGAATCAGGATGTTTTGGGCGTTTATGTCCATGAGGATGTCCATCAGATTTGTATTTTGTTTGTTCGCGCGGGAAAGCTTCTGGGCAGCAAATCATTTGTGCCCGTGAAAATTAAAATGGAGCTTACCGAAATTATATCATCATGTCTGAAACAATATTATGATGGCGGGGCGCAAATTCCTAATGAAATTATTATCCCCTGTCCTTTGCCGGATGAGACTGTTATTGCCGAATGGTTGACAGATAAGAAAGAGAAGAAGGTTGTTCTGACCATTCCTGCGCGCGGCACCAAAAATGCCCTGCTGGATATGGCCGTGGCTAATGCTCGCAACCTCTGGGAATCAGGGCAGAAGAAGGAAGAGCAAAAGACAGCTGCCATGAAAATTCTTCAGGAAAAATTATCGCTGGCAAAATTACCGCGCAGAATTGAATGTTACGATATTTCCAATATCAGCGGTAAGCATGCAGTGGGTTCGATGATTGTCTTTCAGGACGGTGAGCCGGATAAGTCCGGCTATCGCCGCTTTCGGATCAAAGCAGTATCCGAAGCGGATGATTATGCCATGCTGTATGAAGTGCTCTCGAGGCGTTTTGCCCATAGTGAAAACTTGCCGGATTTAGTCGTGGTTGATGGCGGCAAAGGCCAGCTCAATGTCGCGCTTTCTGTGTTGAAGGATTTAAAAATAAAACTGGATGTTATTGGATTGGCCAAAGAAGAGCGCGCGATTATTTCCAGTAGCGGTATTATTCAAAAGAAAGACCGCAAATCAGAGGATCGGGTGTATCTGCCGCGGCGCAAAGATGCCATTTACCTTTCCGCCTGGCCGCAGGCTCTACGGATGCTCCAGCAAGCGCGGGATGAAGCGCATCGCTTTGCCCTGAGCTACCATCATCGGTTGAAGCAAAATGATGATCTGCGCTCTATCCTTGATGATATTCCCGATATCGGGAAGTCGCGTAAGAAATTATTGCTGAAATCTTTCGGCTCGGTTCAACAGGTTAAGAACGCGTCGGTCGAAGAATTGCAAAAGGTGACGGGAATTGGTAAAGAAATTGCTGAAAAAATTTATGCTGCTTTGTTAGTGCAGTAGCGCCTTAAAAAACATGTTACCTTGTCTTTGCGAGGAAGTGAAACGATCGAAGCAATCTCATATCTAATGCACATCATAGAGATTGCCACGGCTCCCGAGAGCCGCCTCGCAATGACAGTAGGGGGAGTGGAAATATAATATGAATTTGATAACAATTTTTATTTTGGCTATCGGGCTTGGGATTGATGCTTTTTCTGTGGCGATAGGAATTGGAGCGGCAAATACAAAAAGATCGTGGGCTCCGTTGCTGCGCCTGGCCTCAGCCTTTGGGATTTTTCAGTTTGTGATGCCGATTGCCGGATGGCTTGCCGGTCAAACTGTTGTGGGTATTATATCTGACTATGATCACTGGATAGCTTTTGCTCTGCTGGCTTATGTCGGCGGAAAAATGATTTGCGAGGGGTTCGAAAAAGAAAGCGATGAAGAAAAGGCCGATCAGACAAGCGGTTTACCGCTGCTTTTGCTTTCGATAGCCACCAGTATTGACGCCCTGGCTGTTGGTTTCAGCTTTTCCATATTAAAAGTGCCAATATTCTTCCCCGCGACTATAATCGGTATCGTTTGTTTTTTGATGACCGCTATTGGGATGATGTTCGGCAAAGTGCTGGCGAAAATCTTCGGTAAAAAAGTGGAAATCTTCGGTGGGATTGTTTTGATAGGAATCGGGATAAAAATTCTAATTGATCACTTGGTGTAAAGTATATGTACTATCAAATTATTAAAGTTGGCAAAGAAGAAATCGGTTTGGTCTGGGGCTATGTCGGGAAGAAGCCGCAATTGGAATATATTTATTTGCCCGATCCAAAGGCAAAATTGGCAGCCGGAATAATCAAAGATTTTCCTGAAATCAATAAAATCCAACGCAAGATTCCAAACGGTATTGAGAATCGAGTTGCAAAATTATATTTTGGTAAAAAAGAAAATGTAGATCTTTCTCTTTTGAATTTATCCAAACTTACAGATTTCTCAATAAAAGTATTTAAACAAGCATGCAAGATTCCGCGCGGCAAAGTCGCCACTTATTCCGGCCTTGCGGCAAAAATCGGCAAGCCGCGCGCTGCAAGGGCAGTGGGCACAGCGCTGGCTAATAATCCTTTTCCTATCATAATTCCCTGTCATCGCGTGGTTCGTGCAGACGGATCGTTAGGCGGTTTCGGCGGCGGTCTTAAAATGAAAAGAGAATTACTTAATAGAGAAGGTGTCTCGCTTAATGATAAAAACCGATTGAATGTTGAATCTTTCTGTGATCTTTTAGCTGTCGGGTAAATTATACCCACTAGGATACTTATACTGGATATATTCTATCCATTAAATTTATTATAGAGTTAGACGATATTGTTTTATTTTTTAAATTAATCCTATTATTACGGAAGGTTATAAAATAATAACCGTAATGGCACAGGCCTTGCTCTCTAAGCAGTTGTGTGAAACTAAGAAAAAATAACTAGTAAGGAGATTAAAGTATGAATAGTAAATACAGTAATAGAATTATTGCATTATCTGTAATGGTGTTAGTAATTTTAGCGCCGGTTTGGGCACAATCCCAGGACAATAGCGGATCATCCCCAGCCCAAAATTTTAACAAAGAAGAATTAGCGCAGATGCTTGCGCCGATCGCCCTTTATCCCGATGCTCTTTTGTCACAAGTATTGATGGCTGCATCCTATCCTTTCGAGGTGGTTGAGGCTGATAGGTGGCTGGCAAATAACCCTGGTCTTAATGGTGATGCGCGGGACAATGCTTTAAAAGAAAAAGATTGGGATGTCAGCGTTCTTTCGCTTTGCTATTACCCTAAAGTCCTTTCCATGATGACCGAAAACCTTAACTGGACTGCAAGGCTGGGGGACGCTTTTATTAATCAGCAGCAGGAGGTCATGGATACAGTTCAGGAATTACGAGGCAAAGCATACGCCCAGGGAAATATTACGACAACCCAAGAGCAGAACGTGATAGTGGAGGACCGTATTATTCGCATTGAAACGGTTAGTCCTGATTATATGTATGTGCCGGTCTATGATCCCTATGTGATTTATGGGCCGTGGTGGTATCCGGCGTACCTGCCTTTTCCAATATTTTATCCCGGAGTAGCGGTTATTGGTCCAAGAATTGTTTTTTCTCCCCGGGTTTATGTAGGCTTTGGAGTCTTCGGCTGGAGTGCTTTTAATTGGCATGACCGAAATGTGGCGTTTGTAAATATCGATAGAACAAAAAGATTCAACAGGCATGTAAATGTGTATAGGGGTGTGGAGCATTCTCCCTGGCGTCCTGACCGAGAAAGAAGATTTGTCCGCGAACAGCGAGCTAAAGAAATTCCCCGTTATCGCCCTGTGGTAAGACCTTTAGCGCCTGTTCCCGCAAGAAGGCACGAAGATAATATTGTAGCACCGCCTAAAAGTGATCCCGGCAGGGAAAGAAAGCCTTTTCTAGAGAGAGACAAAGACATAAAACGGGAACAACCGGATAGGAAGATAGAGCCGAGAGACAGAAATGTAGAAGTTAAACCGCCGGTACAAATCCAGCCCCGTCCGGAAAGAAAGCCTTTGGATAGAACGATAGAGCCGAGAGACAGAAATATAGGAGCTCACCCGCCCGCTCAAATTCAGCCCGTTCCGGAAAGAAAGCCTTTGGATAGGAAGATGGAACCGAGAGATAGAAATATGGAAGTTAAACCACCCGTTCAAGTTAAACCACCGCCGGCAAAAAAGGTTATTATTGAAAGAGACAAAGACGAAAAGGAACGGGGAGAAAGTGACAGGGGAAATGGACGCGGTAGTGGTGGTGACCGTGAGGGTAGAAAATAATGAAGATGAAAGCAGGGGACTGATCACGTTTTTAGCGGGATCGGCTCCCTGCATCACCCCATGGTGTGATCTACTTCGCTTTGCCTTGCCATCTAGATGTCATCTTTGATTTAAAAGGGGTCATGGAACTTTCACTTATTCGTAATTTACATTTGCTGAACAGGCACAAACGGTGGCAGGGGGCAATTCAATGCCAGGGAAATCACGCGCAGAAGTTCGGCTTCGTCATTAGTGATGGTTTTATCGGCAAAAGCGCAGTAGGCGCAGGCATCAATTACTGATTGCTTTATCTTAAATGACGCATCGTTCAAGTGCTTAAGAGCGTTGCTCACTTTTAAAAACGCTATATTTTCTTCATACGTAAAATCAGGTTTTTTACAGGCAAGTTCAGGAATCCGTTCTACACCTGAGGTAAATGCTTGTCGCGCCTTTTCCTCGCTGCCGATATTTCCGGCGCAGGCCAATACTCTCAGGATTATCAAAATGTCCAGACCTATTGCTGAATAAGAGAAAAAAGAGACTTTACTGGAAATATTTTCCATGTCGCTTAATAATTTATTGAGCATCCACTCGATAGTGAACTCAAAGAGAGTCACTTTGTTATCGGCCATAATTAAAGCATTAATAATCAATAAAAAGTTTCTTTTCTCCATCCCGGTTAAAGAACGCAAAGACGGCATTGCTAATTGGACAAGCGGCAGGCGAATGTCCTGTGGAAGATTGGTGATGAGTTCCCTAAAGTGTGTCGCCTCCTCAATATTTCCCTGCAACACTATGACATGCTGCAAAGCATTAAGCTGTGCAGCCCTTACCTTAGAATCATCAGCCAGAAGCAGTGCGCAGATTATGGAGACAGCGCCATGAGGAGTGTTTAGCGACTGCCGGATTTGGTTTGGGATCAGAGCCAAGAGAGCCAGACTGTTTCCAAAATTTTCTTTACTGGGGTTGCCGACTCGATTTACAATATCCGATGGCTGTGTCGCAATAAGTGGGGTTACAGCAAGTGGGATTTCTACCGCCTTAATATTGGTGAATTTCCCGTCAAAGGTAGGTTCCAGCAGCTTGATGCGCTCTTCAAGTGGTGGATGCGTTGCTAAAAATCCGCTAAAGAGTCCACTTGCGTGGCTTTCACCAAAAAACAGATGACTAGCTTGTTTTGCTGCTATCGATTTAATCCTTGAACCAAAAGTATAACCGCCGATTTTCTTGAAGGCATTGGCAAGGCCGTGGGGATTACGGGTAAACTGCACTGCTGAAGCATCGGCTAATAGTTCCCTCTGCCGACAAACGGCGCTCTGAATTAATCGGCCCAGAAATGATCCAATATAACCGATTATGGCCAGCAACATACCTCCAATAAATACAATGACATATCTTGCGGAGATTCGATAATGTTCCAGGATCTGACCTCCGATGATCCCGATGACGAGAATGCCATAGATTATGCCAATCAACTGAATATTAAGGCGCGTATCTCCATTCAGGATATGACTGAATTCATGGGCGATTACCCCCTGCAATTCATCGCGGGAAAGCTGATCGAGCGTTCCACGCGTAACCGCGATGGCGGAGTCACTAAGCGAAAGCCCGGTAGCAAAAGCGTTGATGCTGTTTTCTTTATCCAGTACAAAAACCTGCGGCACGTGGACGCCCGAGGCAATAGCCATTTCTTCCACCACGTTAAGTAACTGGCGCTCAGCAGGATTTTTACTTGTATTGGGGATAAGTCTGCCACCAAGCATTTCAGCTACTGTGCCGCCGCCCTTTTGGAGCGTGCTCATTTTCATCAGACTGGCAATAAGGATGAATAATGTAACTATTGCCGCGATGAAAATAAACAACGCCGGATCCCAGAAAGTAAAGGTATGTATCTTTCCAGAATAATAATGTGCTTTAACGGCGTTGGTGCTGAAACTTTCGGTGAACAAATAGATGGCCCAGATTAGCCGAAAAGCAAAATACAGAGCGACAATAATAAGAAATACCGCGGCTATAAACAAAACAACAAGCTTTTGACAACTGCTGCGGGCTTGGGCTTGTCTTTCAAAAAAATTGGCAGGGCGGCTAATGGCCATTTTTAGATATCAACCGTATATTATCCGGTAGCAAATCAGGTAAATGATACTTTGGGTGCTATTCGCTCTTCAGCCTTTTCTACCGCTTCCAGAAGTTTGGCGGGATCAAAGTTGTAGAAGCCAGCGACGATGTTATTGGGGAATATCTCGCGTTTTATATTGTATTCGGCCACGAAATCATTGTAAGCCTGACGGGCAAAGCTTATTTTATTTTCGGTGGAAGTCAATTCTTCCATAAGCTGGCTGATTGTCTGATTGGCTTTTAAATCGGGATATGATTCCACAACTGCAAGGAGTTTGTTCAAAGCAGAGCTTAATGATCCTTCTGCCTGCGTCAGGCCGGTCATTGCTGCCGCGTTTCCGGGATTGGCGGCGGCAAGTTTACTGGCATCAAATGCTGTGTTCCGCGCTTTGATGACAGACTCCAATGTGTTTCGTTCATGTGCTAGGTAGCCTTTGGTGCTTTCCACCAGGTTGGGAATAAGATCATAACGGCGTTTTAATTGAACATCAATCTGAGCGTAGGAATTCATGAAAAGGTTGCGCAGTTTAATAAGGTTGTTGTAAATATTTGTAAAATAGATGGCGATTAAAACAATAATTCCTAATAGTACGATTATTGGCATCATATATCCTCCTGTTAATTGTTCTACGGTATGTTATTTTTAGACTATTATCCGTCGAATATCAATACTAAATTAGAATGAGATTTTATTTTTTTGTTGCTGTGGTTATGACCAGATTGTCGCGGTGGATGATTTCATCGTAATCTTTATGCCCCAAAACCTGGTGAATCTGGGATGTCTTTAAACCCATAATCTTGCGGATCTCCGCTGAACTGAAATTGACCAGTCCTTTAGCCAGAAATGTGCCTTCACTATCGACGCAGCTAACCGGATCACCAAGATCAAAGTCGCCATCCACATCAATGATCCCTGAAGGCAGCAGACTTTTGCCTTTATCCAGCAATGCTTTTTTCGCGCCATCGTCGATTATTAATTTCCCCCGGGAACGCAGGGTAAAAGCAATCCAGTATTTCTTGCTGTTTAATCGGTCAGCCATAGGCAGGAAGAGGGTGCCGATTTCCTTGCCTGCCAGAATCTCTGTCAGGACATTTTTTCTTTTTCCGGGAGCGATAACGCAGGGGATGCCCATGGCAGTAACTTTTTTGGCGGCAAGAATTTTGCTTTTCATGCCTCCTGTTCCAACCGCGGAAGTTTCTGCAGTTGCCGCGGCTTCAATCTCTCCGGTAATCTCGCGCACCAGCCCGATGAGTTTAGCTTTTTTTGACGAGGCCGGATTGCAATCATAAAGTCCGGGAGTACTGGTCAGATTGATGAATATATCAGCCTCTACGATATTGGCGATCATCGCGGCGAGATTGTCATTATCGCCGAACTTGATTTCATCAACCGCCACACTGTCATTTTCATTAATAATAGGAATCACGCCCCATTCCATCAAAGTGGAAAGAGTGTTGCGGATATTCAAATATCTTTGCCGATCAGTCAGATCGGATAGAGTCAGAAGTATTTGGGCAACATAAAGCCCTTTTTTTTCGAACGCTTTGGAATAAACGCGCATCAATCTTCCCTGGCCGACAGCCGCCGCGGCCTGCTTTTCAGGGATACTTTTGAGCAAGCCTTTAATGTTGAGACGATTTTTACCAGAGGCAATGGCGCCGGAAGTAACCAGCACAATGGAATAGCCCCGGCTGGAAAGATTAGACATTTCCCGCACAAGGGTATCAATAATTTTCAGATCAAGGCCTTCAGCGCCGGTGAGTACTGCCGAACCTACTTTGACAAGGATTTTTTTTGCGTGTGCAATGGTTTGCCGACGAATATCATTCATTGCTTATTTCGTTTTCCGCTGAATTTAGTAGAGTGATGATTTTATTTAATATTTCCTTTGTTCCTTCACCGGTGACCGCGGAAAAAGGATGTAATATTATCCCCTTTTTTTTGAATAGCGCAACTTCTTTTTTCGCCCGTTCTTTAACATAGGGAAGATCAATCTTGTTTAAAGCCACGATTTGCTTCTTTTCCAGCATTTGAGGATTGTAATGAGCCAGCTCTTTATTGATCGCGGTAAAGTTAGACCAGGCATTGGTATTTGGTTCTTCGGAAATATCGACAAGATGGAGCAGGACGGATGTTCTTTCCACATGCTTCAAAAATTGGATGCCCATGCCCAAACCTTCGTGCGCGCCGGAAATAAGACCCGGTATATCGGCCAGAACAAAGCTTTTGCTGTCCGCGTATTTTACAACGCCCAGGTGCGGCGTCAATGTGGTAAAAGGATAATCGGCAATTTTAGGTTTGGCCGCGGATACTCTGGAAATAAAAGTTGATTTTCCGGCATTGGGAAAGCCGACAATGCCGACATCGGCCAAAAGCTTAAGTTCAAGCTTAAGGCAGAACTCGTCTCCTTCCATACCGTCCTGAGCAAAACGAGGTGTCTGATGGGTGGATGATGTGAAATGAGCATTGCCTTTACCGCCGATGCCACCGCGAGCGGCAATAAAAGTTTGATTGAGTTCTGATAAATCCGCAAGAATTTCGCCGGTTTCAAAATTTTTGAAAATTGTACCCACCGGAACGATCACTTCCAAATCTTCAGCGCTTCTGCCAGTGCGGTTATTACCTGAACCGTGTCCGCCGCTTTTGGCAATCTGGTGCTGCTGGTATTTTAAATCCAGTAAAGTATGATGGCTTTTTGCGGCGCGAAAGATTACATCGCCTCCTTTTCCGCCATCACCACCATCCGGCCCGCCATGTGGCACAAACTTTTCCCGCCGGAAACTTACGCAACCTTTTCCGCCATGACCGGCTTTAATGTAAATTTTTGCTTCATCAACAAATTTCATAAATATTGTCCATGATCCCCGCTTGTAATGGTGTCATTAATCCCCTGCGTCGTAGATACCCTTCAGGGTGCTTTGCTACGGGGATAATTCGACTTACAACTTTCAGTGCGCTTTGTTTCTGAAACTTGAGTCTCACTAACCCCCTTCTCCTATAGTGGCCTTTAGGCCATTTGTTACGGGGATAAGTGAGACTAACAAATTTCAGTTCGCTATGCTCCTGAAATTGGAGTCTCACTAAAAAAGGCGCTTGATATAAGCGCCTTTAAAATTAAAATATTTTTTCCGTCATCATTGTGCAGTATAAACGCTTACTTTTTTCCTAGTTTTATCAAGTCTTTCATACTTTACAATGCCGTTAATCAGGGAAAAAAGAGTGTAATCTTTACCAATTCCCACATTATTTCCCGGGTGAATTTTTGTTCCTACCTGCCGCACGATGATCGATCCCGCGTGGATTGTCTGACCGCCAAATACTTTGATGCCACGCCTTTGGGAATTACTGTCTCTGCCGTTGCGGGTGCTTCCTTGACCTTTTTTATGTGCCATGACTTTTTCCGCCTATATCGAAATCTTTTTTATTTTCATACTGGTTAAATTCTGGCGATGTCCGGTCTTTTTATGGAATCCTTTGCGGCGGATCATGTGGTAAGAGATGAGCTTCGGGCCTTTCTTCTGTGCAATAATTTCGCCCACAACTTTTGCGCCTTCTACAAAAGGCTTACCGACCTTGACATCTTTATCATCAGAGACCATCAGGACTTCGCTGAATACCACTTCCTGCCCTTTTTCACCAACCAGCTTCTCTACGGATAAAACATCACCTTCTGAAACTTTGTGCTGTTTTGATCCTGTTTTTATTACTGCGTACATATACTTATCCTTATTTGGATTTAAGAGTGGAACTTATAGATAATTTGTATCTGTTTGTCAATAAAATTCAGTTATCCGGGCAACATTTTTTAATCAGAAGATAATATGTTGCAATATGCTGAAATTACAGGGTTAATAAATATTTAAATTGTTCTTGATGTTTTGAAGGATCATGTTTGCCCGTCTTGATTAGAATTAAATTACGAAAAACACAGATAATTTGGGTGAAAGCATTTTGCTTATGTAGTCTGGAGATTGTAATATAATATCAATTCTCTTTTGTAGGCTTCCTCAGCGTATAACCTGAAGGTCACGCGTGTACAATACGTCTTTTCGCCTCCTCCTTGCCGCATCGATATCATCTTTGCTTTAGAAACGTGAGATAGTCGAGCATCCTGATCTTAACAATCATTTAAAGGTTACATCTACTACTACACCTTTGAGTTGGAATTGCAGTGAGGATTACATTGTAAATCTTCGAAGATGCATAATGCTATGGGCAGGAAATTGCGGATGTATAAACCGATTAGCTGAAGCTCGCCATATCAAATCATAACGATGATTCAATAAAGAACCATGCCGTCAGGAACGACCGTAAAGTTAGGATTAGTACTGGTCTATGGAAGTTTTTAATTAATTGGAATTAATTAGAAACATCCACTTAATTCTTAATTTCCTTGATAATTAGAAACATAATCCTGTCTGTTTGTATCTTGATTATTGATCCGATATTGCCTGTTCATAATAAATCATAAGAAACTCGGTCTTCTATGTCAAAAGAAGTTTGATAAAAAAAGTGAACCAATATAAGATGGTAAAGTAACATAATATGGTATAGGTCTTATCGTTAATTAACATATATACTTAATAAAAGAGTGAAATTAATGAAACTTATGAAAGGCGCAAGCCCATTCTATTATAAGCGTGGCAAAAAGTCAGTTCTTTTATTGCATGGTTTTAGCAGTACGCCTCAGGAATTAAAAGAGCTTGGGAAGTATCTTGCAAATGAAGGGATTACTATTTATGCCCCGTTACTTCCCGGCCATGGGACTAAACCGGAAGATATGCTAACAGTTAGTTGGCAAGATTGGATTAATTGCGCGGAAGACGGAATTAAAAAACTGGAAGAAAACTCCGATGAAATCTACGTGATAGGAAGTTCAATGGGAGCAAATATCGCTTTTATAATCTCACAAAAAAAAAGGTTAAAGGTATTGTCGCACTGGCGATGCCACTTAAATTTAGATTTAATTTTCTTCTTAAATTATACACAAGGATACGGGGCAGGTTTCAAAATTTCCAGAAAAAACACTATAATGAAAAAGATCTGCATGTAGTCAAGAATAAAGTTCATTACAAAGTCTTCCCTCTGCCTAAATTCAGAGATTTATTTTTCTTAATGGGCGAAACAAAAAAAGTTCTACCAAAAATTAAGGTTCCGGTACTTATTATGCAAAGCACTACAGATGGCACCGTGAACGATAAAAATGCTAAAAACATTTATGGCTTAATCAAACATGACAACAAAAAACTTGTTTTTATACCTGATAGTTATCATGTCTTTGTCATGGATAAAAATAAGAAAATGGCATTTGTCGAAATTCTGGAATTTCTAAATTTTGCATTTTAACCAGCGAATATCCGGTACCCTCGTACTTAATACAAGATTGCCGGATATTGTGCATAAGTTCAGTCATTTTATTCGTGAAACTTTCCAATTCCGCAGAGATGAAAAGGGCGCGGAAAAGATTGACAGTACCTACATGTAGATGAAAATCTCGTTTAGCTTCGCCCGGTAGCAACAAGCAAAACCTATATTTTTACGTATAACATCTATAAGTCCACAACTTTCAATTTGAAATTGAAGTGAGGATTGCCATTTGTAATCAGGTTTAGTCCCCCCCCCGCAGAGCCGGGGGGGGCATAAAGGATTATTCCTTCTTTTGCAGTCTGACTGATTCCATTGATTCTTTACACAATTATTTTGCCGGCCTTAATGGCAGCATCTACTTTCCCTTTCTTTACAACCTGCTTCCCATTGATGAAGACAGTCTGTATTCCTGTTGGAGTTTTGCTGGTTTCGGTAAGAGTATTATTGTCGCGAATATTTTCCCAATCAAAAACCGTGATGTCGGCAGCAAGCCCTTCCCGCAGGAATCCGCGATCCTTAATTTTGTATCTCTCGGCTGTGGCTCCGGACATCTTGTAGACTGCCTCTTCGAGGGAGATGAGATTCTTCTCGCGCGCAAGCTGGAAAAATCGCGGGAAATTCCCGGAGATCGCCGGGTTCTGCACACCCTTGACAGCTGGAAGCGCGTCGGTCATGAAGAGTGAGGCGGGATGCCGCATCAGGGTCTCAACGATCGGCAGATTACTGTACGAGTGATTGAGTACTTGAGCGACACCTTTACTCTTCTTCGCGACATCTATGGCGTTTTCGAACCAGTCCATGCTCCGTTTTTGCGCAATTTGATCCAGGAACATGCCGTTGTACTGATTGAGTTCCTCCGAATTGGCGTAAGTGATCTGGATATCTTTAGTTCCGAAACCGAGGAACCTCTGGATAAGGCCAAGCTCACTTTTGAGTTTGGAGAGCATTTTTTTATCACTAAATGCACCTGGCACCTTAGCCAGGAACCACGCCGGAAGTATTACGTTGATGATTGACTGGCCGCAGTGATAGGAGTAGGTGTCGAACTTAACATCCACACCCTGTTTGATTGCCTTGTCGATGCGTTTAAGCCCATCTTCGCATGTCTTGAAGGTTCTTGTTCCCACAAATATAAGATGGGAAATCTGAAGCCGCACTCCTGTTTCCCGGGCAATGTTCAGCATCTCGTCTATGGCCAGCAGATTATGGGGCTCATAGCCGTCTAAAGGTGAAACGTAATCCAACAGGATCTTCGGAGTGCTCATCGGGTATCCCGGCGCGAGCGAAGAATAAGCCCTCAGATGCACCGTCAGCAATTTATTTTTTCTTTTAACAAGCTTAGCGATCTCCCGAAGTTCTTCGCCGTTAGTGAAAATCCCCGGCTCATACTGCAAGCCTAAGGACACGCCGGCCGCGCCTTCATCCATCGATTGTTCCAAAAGCGCGAGCATCTCCTTCATCTCGCCTTTGCTCATGGGAGCGGCGTTGAATCCGCGGATTGATGTTCGAGTGGTGCCGTGTCCTGCCAGTGTCATCATATTGTGGGTCATCCCGCTTTGCTTCATATGATCATAGTACTGCGCCATGGTGTCCCATTCAATATTGAAGAGGCCCTTTGTCCTAGGGTCAATCATATTTCTAAAGGTGGACTTCTTGCGGAACCCCGCCACCCCGTAGCCGCATTGCCCGGCCATGAAGGTGGTGACTCCCTGAGCGGTGAAGGGAAGTTTCAGCTCATTGTGTCCTGAAATGGGCATATACCAGTCCATGTGAGAATGCGCATCGATGATCCCCGGCATGATGACCAATCCAGCGCATTCAATAACCTGAGCGGCGCCGGTGATTTCTCTTGCGGAGATTTTTTCGATCTTGTTTTCGTGAATGAGCAGGCTGCCATTAAATCCCTTTTTCCCTGAACCATCGACGATAAAACCGTTTCTCAGGAGTATGTAGTTTCCGTCCTGCATGGTGACCGTGCTCTTAGGTGCTCCCGTGGCGGCGTTTGCCTTACTTCCCATTGATTTCAGCAGAAGTGGCAAAGCTGAGAAAAGGGCAATGGTTTTTCCGGCAAAGCTTAAAAAATTTCTTCTGGAGTGACTGGATTTGGACAGAGCGTCCAGCCATTCTTTAATGTTGATCAATTTTTCTTTAATGTTCATTACGGCCTCCCCTTTGATAAGTATTTACTTTAACTGTAAGGAAAATAGGAAAATCATTGTTAATTGTCAAGTGAAATATAGGCAGGAGATAAAGACCGCGAAATGAGTGGTATGTGCCGATGTTTGCCGTCAGGTCTGAATTGTTTTTAGTACGGATTGAAGTCTTGTATTTTTATCAAGGACGACACTTTGTGTGTTATAGGAATAAGTGTTTGATCCCCGCTAAAACAAAAAGGGAATAAACCTCTTAGTTCCCTGCATATACACTTGATACTCCTTTCCAAAGTAATCAAGGCATTCAGATTCGTCATTCTTGGCTGTAAGAAATAAAAAGAATGATGACAATAGTGCAAGTGAGAACCCAATCCAAGTAGGGTTTTTCAGAAAAACGCCCCATGCAAGAAATAGTAATGAAGAATAGAGCGGATGACGTATATATTTGTAGACTCCCGTAGTGACCAAAGTCGACGTTTTCTCAAGCTCAAGTAACGTGGGGTCAGATCGGTCTTTGTTTGGTTTGCCGACAACCCTCAGTAGCTGTATGCCATGAACTAATAAGAAGACTGTAATAATGAGAAACAGCCACGAAATAAGTTGTCTAAGAGAGAATGGATTTTTAAACCAATGCAGGGCATTGAGCAAAACAAGTGCAAGAATGAATTCCCACGCAAAGAAACGGGCGAAGCCATGAGAACGAGGATGGAATAATGATTTTCTAGAAATGTAGGTTATAACAACAGAGATTATGATAAAAATACATAACCTAATCATTTCATAGATCTCCCTGCCTAACAATTAATATCTAAACTTCGTTTTCTCCGATAATTTGAATATTATAATAGCAACTATTCATTATTTTTAAAAGAGTAAATCACGCAATCTCATTTATTACAGATTGAAGTCCTGCATTTTTGTCGAGGTTGACGGCTTGTGGATTTCAGGAAGCTATACTCTAAAGGTTAGCAAGAAAATATTTTAAGAAAACATTAGTAACATGGTTATTTGTATAAGCTGAAATTAATTCAGAATAGTTTCAGTCTTGACTACTCGAATTTGACCGAGTTGATCAGCATTGTATCCCAGAATATTCGTGATAATATCAACAGGCCTCGCTGAACCTGACTGTGCGTGGCGTATTGTTAAATCAACTTTTTTACCGTCTATATCAAGCGACATGCTTTCGATAAAAGGTCTAATATCCTTGGTTATGGTTTTGCCTTTGGAAAGTCTCTGGATGTTAAATGATGAGGCTGCCAGAAATTTATCCATATTTTCTTTAATTGTGGCCAGACGATCAGTATCAATATTCGCGGGCAGATGCAGCTCGTAGATAAATCCCCGCAATGATTGCGCAAGGTCTTTGGCGCTATAAGAAAGCAGCTGGATACCTGATACCTCAATACCATGAGGAAGAGCGGAATTGATTTCGTTGATCAATGTATTCAAATCGCCTGAATACTCCCTGGCGGTGATATCCATATATTCATGTTTGCTTTCCATCCCCACGGAAGTGGCTGTGGCAAAGGATATTTTGGGATGGGGGTGATAGCCTGCGGAATAACAAAGCTCAATGCTACTGCGACGCAGAGCCCGAATCAAGGCCATGGACAGTTCCAAGTGTGAGAAAAGACGGGCGCGATCAAGTTTGGTAAAGATAAGGCGATATACTTTTGATGGCAAACTCGTCTCGGTGTTTCCTGTAAAAGGCATTGCAGTAATTGTTGTATCAATGTCGTGGTTCGGTGTTGCTTCTGAAAAAACATTTTTTGTCGCGGTAAAATCACAAGCTCCGCAGTTTTGACAACTGGAATACCGGCAATCTTCCGTGGCGGCAGATTCGGCCGATCTATTTTTTTCCTGTAAAAGAAATTCCCGGCTTACACCGCAGTCGATATTATCCCAAGGCAGGATTTCACTTACGCTGCGTTCCCTCAGATAATATTCCGGATCAATACCAGTTTCTTTGATTGCTTCCTGCCAGAGATCGAAACGCAGTAATTCGCCCCAACCGTCAAATCTACAGCCTTTATGAAAAGCCGTCTCCAGAAGAACGCCTGTTTTTTCATCGCCCCGGGAAAACAATCCTTCCAGCAGGCTCATCCGGGCATCATGCCACTTAACAGTGAGGTTTCTTTTTTTAATCCGCTCGCGGATGAAATTCTGTCTTTTGTGAGTTTCATCGGCAGAAAGTTGACCATGCCATTGGAAAGGTGTGTGAGGCTTGGGAACAAAGGTGGAGAGGCTGATTGTTACCTGTCCCCGATTTTTAGCTGCTTGCAGTGCCTGATTGCTCAGATCAATGATACCTTCCAAATCCTTTTGCTCTTCACCGGGCAAACCCAGCATGAAATAAAGCTTGATAGATTTCCAGCCGGCATTAAAGACTTTATCCACCGTTGCCAGTAAATCTTCGGCGGTGTTACCTTTATTAATGATCTGACGCATCCTGTCGGTTCCGGCTTCCGGTGCCAGAGTAAAACTGGTTTTGCGGGTTTTCTTGATTTCCTCGATTAAAGTTCCGGTCAGTGACTCGACTCGCAATGAAGGCAGAGCCAATGCCACCCGGCTTGCATAATAACGTTTCATCAGATTTTGAATTAAAGGTTCAATGCAGCTGTAATCGCCGGAACTCAAAGACAAAAGCGATATTTCATCATGGCCGGTCTCTTGCAGTAATTTTTCCGCCATTTCCAGAAGTAATGAGGAGTTTCTTTCACGATAAGGACGCCAAATCATTCCGGCCTGGCAAAATCTGCAGCCGCGTGTGCAGCCGCGGGCTATTTCCAGAATAATGCGGTCATGAATTGTTTGCATTACCGGCACAACCGGTTTTTGTGGATGCGGCCATAAATTAATATCGATGACGTTTCTTTTTCTGATGCTTTGATCTCTTTTATGAACAGCAGGGACGTAAATACCGGGGATTTGTGCCAGTCTCTCTATCAGGTCAGTTCTGGATAACTTTTGATTTTTACCGGTACGGATTGCCTCTGTAATTTCAACTACAGCCTCTTCTCCTTCACCGATGACGAAGGCATCAATAAAATCAATCAATGGCGCCGGATTAAAACAGCAGGGTCCACCGGCAATTATCAGTGGATGGCCGTCTTTTCGATCGGATCGCTTGAGCGGTATTGTGCCTAGATCAAGCATATTTAAAACATTGGTGTATGATAGTTCATACTGGAGGGAAAACCCGACAATATCAAAATCTGTCAGCGGCGTTTGTGATTCCAGGGAAGTCAGCGGCAAATTCCCTGCACGTAGTTGGGTTTCCCGATCCGGCCAGACGGCAAAGCATCTTTCCGCGGCAACATGCGGAATTTCGTTGAGAATGGAATATAAAATCTGAAAACCAAGATGAGACATGCCGACTTCATAAGTATCCGGGAAAGCCAGCGCAAAACGCACATCAGCCTTATCTTTGCGGACGGAATTTACTTCCGCGCCGGTGTAGCGGCTGGGTTTTTCGGCGCGAAGCAATAGCTCGTCATGAAAATCATTATTACTCATAATTTACTTTCCGGGTTACCACAAATTAGGAACTCATTCTTGTAGCGGTTCGCTCCTGTTCATTTCTTAAATATATGTTCTTGGTGTTTACTATTTTTCCGCGTCTGAATAGGTGTGAGGATGATATTTGTAGGGATCCTTTTTGATGTCCCGGAGCATAGCCAGAGCCAGTTTTTGTGCAAAATTAGCTGAGGAAATATAATTGAGCAAATTATTTTTGAAAGTATTAATCAACTCTTCGCGTACGGCATCCTCATTCTCCTTGGGTACAATAATTCTTTCAGCTTTGTGATCGTAAGTGAGTTCTTCACCAAAGATATTTTTTACCTGCTCGTAGTCACAAGCTTCGGCAAAATAAGACTTTTCCAGGTTAATTTTGATTCGCATGGATAATTCCACTTTCACTGTTTTGGCTGCTATAGCGCGGGATAAATCGAAAATTTTCAACGTTAATCCGTTGCCAAGCTTTATTTCTTCTAATAATTTCATTTGTGGTTGATCCTGTATATTATTTTCAAAGGAGTTGTCCTTATACCAAGTAGCTATCAAACGTAAAAAGTTTTATTTACCGGGCATAATACCAAGTTAGCTTTCAAAAATTCTTATTTTATTTTTTGAAAGCAACTTGCTATTATCATTTTTAAGCTTGACCTGCAACGCCAATCCTTTTATATAAATAGCGGCAAAATTGAAATGCTTAAGGAAAGTTGACGTATTATGGATGAAGCTAACGCGATTTTACTTTTATCCTGTCCGGATCAGAGGGGTATTGTTGCCAGGTTGTCTAATTTTATTTTTCAGAATAACGGCAATATTGTTCATGCCGATCAGCATACCTCCAAGAGCAGTAAGCTCTTCTTTATGCGTATCGAATGGGAACTAAACGGGTTTGCGCTGGGCCGTGAAGAAATTCCCGTTGCCTTTGCACCTTTGGCCAGACAGCATGATATGAAATGGGATCTGCATTTTACCGATTATGCGCCGCGGATGGCAATTTTTGTTTCTAAACATCTGCATTGCCTGCATGATCTTATTCTGCGCCGGCACATGGGAGAATTAGGGGCTGGAATTGAAGTGGTAATCAGTAATCATCCGGATGCCCGTGAGCTTGTGGAACAATTCGGGCTGAAATTTTTCCACTTCCCGATCACGGATAAAAATAAGGATCAGCAGGAAGATCGAGAGTTGGAGTTATTGCGGGAGATGAAGATTGATTTGGTTGTTCTGGCGCGGTACATGCAAGTTCTCAGCGGAAAATTTCTGAAATATTACGGGCACAGGACAATTAATATCCATCATTCATTTTTGCCCGCGTTTGCCGGAGGCAATCCTTATCAACAGGCCTACGATCGTGGCGTGAAAATTATCGGAGCAACAGGCCATTATGTAACGGCGCAACTAGACGAGGGGCCGATAATTGCGCAGGATGTGATCAAAATCAGCCACCGTGATACTATTGCCGATATTCAGACGAAGAGCAAAGATTTGGAAAGAGTGGTGCTGGCGAGGGCTTTGCGTCTGCATCTGGAAAACAAAATACTGGTTTATGGATCGAAAACAATCGTCTTTGAGTAGAACATCCGCCGGCAGGTCGTGATCAACTTTTTTCATCTTTTACAATACTAAAAAAGTAAGGCATAAAAGTGACAACAGAGTCAAACTTAATCGTTTTGTGTCAGCCTGACGCGGGCAAATCCTGCGGGGCTTGTTGCGGTCTTTACAATTACGTGGATAGCTCCAGAGTTTCTCTGGAAAAGCGATTACGTTCACGGACAAAGCGCTTCAGAGAGATGGTCAAAAATCCGGGCGATGTGGAAAGTTATGCGAGCCAGACAAAGGCCTGCGAAGACTTTGCCAAGAGGTACGAAGTAATTTATTGCTGTGAATACCTGGGATTTTTGGATGCCGAAGAAAAGAAAGTCGGATGTCTATTGCATCCCCAACAAAATTCCGGTATCGATTTGCGTTCCTGCTCTTTTTACGGTCAGGAGATCTGTGCCGGACATATTTGCCCCAGCCATCATTTTATTCCGCAGTTTCAATCTCAAATCCTGATAAAAATAATTGATGACTGGTATCTTTACGGCCTGTGCCTTACCGATATTGATTTGGTGAAGACTTATTTCCGCCTGATTGCCGACAGGGTTGGAGAAGAGCTTAAGCCGGAGGTATTCAATAACGAATCGTTAAGAAAAATTGCAGTTGAATTTTTCAATTGGAAAATTACCTGGCCCTTTCGTTCGCCGGAAACCAACCGCCTGGGGAAGTATTACTTTGACGGATCGCAATACATGATCAGCTATATTGACTATACAAAATTCGGTAGAGAAGCCTCTGTGCTCGATCCGATTTTCCTGAGCCTTTCTTCCTCTTTTCAAAATGCCGCAGAGATTGATGCGGCGGAAAGTTTAGTCTGGTCAAATATCGAAGAATTCGTAGTGAGACTCAAATTTCAAAAATGAAATGCATTGAAATTTGCAAGCCGAACTATCCCGCAAAGCGGCGGTAGTGAGACTCAAATTTCAAAAATGAAATGTATAACCTAAAGGTCACACGTTGAAATTTGCAAGTTAATGAAACTCAGATATTACAAGAGTAGTGCTGTAATATCTGCAAGTTGAATTATCCCGCAAGCGAAGCTAGCGGGGCAATGTAACTATCCCGCAAAGCGGAGGGCATGATAAACCGCATCTTGCTTTTGGTTTCATGCCCGTGGCCTCTGCTTATTGGCGCCATTTCTGATTTTTCATTGACAGATAACGCCTATATTGAGTAATATACAACGCCAATGATGGGTATTAACCCTCCGCTTTGCGGGATTGTTCAACTTACCAATTCCGCTGCGCTGTGCTTTCGGAATTGGAGTTTCAACAATAAATTTGTGGAGATTATTTAAATGAGCGAAATGTCCAAAGAAATAATTTTTTCCCGCGCGGTAATTCAAAAGAGGGTGCAGGAAATGGCCGATCAGATATCCGGCGATTACGCGGGCGGCGAACTGGTTATCATCGGCATTCTTAAGGGAGCGTTCATTTTTATGGCTGATCTGATTCGGATGATTAATATTCCTTGTAAAGTTGATTTTGTGCGCGTGGCAAGTTACGGCGCGGGGGCTGAAAGTTTCGGCAAAGTCGTAATGACTAAAGATATTGAAACCTCAATTCGTGGCCGGGATATTTTGATTGTCGAAGATATAGTTGATACGGGCTTGACCTTGCAATATCTTACAGGTTGGCTTAAGGAACGCAATCCCCGTTCACTTAAGGTCTGTGCTTTTTTGGATAAGCGTAAAAGAAGAAAAGTATCTTTTGAGGCCGACTACGTGGGTTTCACCATTGATGATGGTTTTGTGGTCGGTTATGGACTTGATTTCAACGAGCAATATAGATACTTGCCGGAAGTTTATGTAATTAATACAAAGTTGCTTTCAAAAAAAATATGAATTTTTGAAAGCTTACTTGGTATAAGCAGTAAGGATAAGGAAGAAGGTAGTAAATGATTATTCAATGCCGGCAATGCCGGACAAAATATACTTTTGATGATGCCTTGATGCAGGGAGATGGCGTTTGGATGCGTTGCAGCCGCTGTCAACATGTATTCTTTTTGGACAATCCGCTGACGGTAAAACAGCCGATAGAAGCATCCATAAATAGGGCATCTGCTTTTGCAAAAGATGCCTTGCCCGCGCAGGGGAATGGAGAGGTTTCTTATGAAGAAATGCTCACTTCCGGTAAAGATGCAGATGTTGTCCAATTTCTGAATAACGTCATGGAAGGGGAAAAAAATTATAGCAAAGAAATGGAAGCCATGACAGGGCTGGATGATGGATTTAACCGGACAATACCGGTGGAAACGAAAGGTTTCTGGAAAACGTGGAAGACGGCCGTTTGGTCAATATTTGTTATTCTAATTATTCCCGCTGTAATCTATTTTTTAATTTTCCCGCAATATGGTGATCGTCTTGTCAAGATAGCAAACCAGTATTTTGGTGCACCCGAACCGGAGCGGGAGGATACGGTTACAGGGCAGGTTAAGCTGCAAGATATCAGGCAAAGAATATTAAATAATAATATTTTAGGACAGATCCGTGTTGTGGAGGGTACAGCGGTAAATCAGGCTGATTTTCCCATCTCCCGCATTGTAATTAGAGGTGAGATTGTTGATGCCTATGCCGTGGTTTTAAGCGAGCGTTCCAGTTTTGCCGGGAACATCCTGACGGATGATGAGCTAGCGACTCTATCGGAGGAAGAGATTTTAAGAATACTTGCGCAGCCGTCAGGACGCAATAATTCCAATGATATGATTTTACCCACTGGTCATATACCCTTCATGATCGTATTTGCTCAAAAAACGCCCGGTCTGATTAAGACGACTTTGAAGACCATAGGCGCCGAGCGTCTTCTTTAAAAGGAACAAAGCATTGCGATACGAAGGCAACATATTCCGGCCGTTTAGTGAAGCCAACAGCTACCTTCTTCAATGCACTGTCGGCTGTTCCCATAATCAGTGCACTTTCTGCGGTATGTATAAAGACAAAAAATATAGTGTCCGGCCAATTTCCGAAATTATGGAAGATATCGCCATGGCCAAAGATTCCTATGGCGATCTGGAAAAAGTATTCCTTTGCGATGGTGATGCCATTGCCTTGGAAACAGAAATGCTTCTGTTAATTGTTAAAAAGCTTTATTCAACATTTCCATCCTTGCGCCATGTGGGAAGTTATGTCGGACCACAGAGCACTTTATCCAAATCTATGGAAGAGCTAAAAGAACTGAGGGCTGCAGGTTTCACCAAAGCCTATATCGGTGTGGAAACGGGGGATGCCGAACTTCTGAAAAAAGTGAAAAAAGGTGTTGGCTATGACCAGATGTTGAAGGCTGGACAGAATCTAGTCGCGGCGGATATTAATCTCTCCGTCATGGTACTCTTGGGTCTGGCGGGAAAAGGAGAGGCCTCGAGGCGGCACGCTATTGCTACGGCAAAAATCTGCAATGAAATGAAACCGCAATACCTGGCGGCGCTTACTGTTACGCCTGTGCCCGGAACTGTTTTGTATAAGCAGGTGCAGGAAGGCAGTTTTGAATTATTAGATCCCTTTGAAACTCTCGAAGAAATGAAGCAGATATTTGAGAACATTACTGCTGATAACCTGAAATTTGTCGGCACTCACGCCTCCAATTATCTGCCCATTACAGGCACTCTCCAGCGCGACAAAGAAAAGATGATCAAAATGGTCGATGACGTTCTTAAAAGCCGAGATGAGCGTTTGATCCGCCCGGATCATATGCGGGGTTTGTAAAGACCTCAGACTTGAGGAACTTAATTTTCTTTAGGATTAATTATTTAGCGATTACTGCTGTAGGACAAAGTTATTTAACAACAGGTGTAAAGATGGACTGTAAATAATCCTTCTTTCTGCAATCAATAAACCGTCAACCTCGATAAAAATGCCAGACTTTAATTGGTAATAAAAACAATTCACACACAACTACAATCATCACCAGCCCATGCTTTTCAATTCAAACTATCCCTTGACAAAAAAACCGCCGGCCTATAGTCTCGCTGCGGTGAAAAAGTAATTTTACCAAAATAATATTACTGCGGAAAGGTGAGCTATGAAAAATAAATTTTTCAGAAGCAAGTTATTTTCAGTTGGGGTGATCATTTTTTTGATGTTGTCTATTAACGCATGTAGCAACAAACCGGGAACAATAGGCGAATTTATATATGCGGCGGGTTGGTACACTGCTTCCGGTAAAACGATTGCCTGCTATTGGAAGAACGGGGTCAAGACTGACCTTACTGACGGAACTATAGAGGCGCGGGCTTCTGGGATTTATGTGAGTGGTTCTGATGTGTATGTGGCCGGCTCCTATAATGATATTACGGGTGTTCATGCCTGCTATTGGAAGACCGATACCGTAACCGGGATCGTGACCAAGATCGACCTTCATGAATCACTCGAACCCTACAGTGTGACTGTTACATCAATTTATGTGATCGACTCTGTCGTGTATGTGGCCGGTTCCTATACTAATGGTACGGGTAATTTCCCCTGCTATTGGAAGTCCGATCCCATGGACCCCCCAGTGAGCGAGATCAACCTTCATGGATCAACCGAACTCGCCAGTGTGACTGCTACATCAATTTATGTGATCGACTCTGTCGTGTATGTGGCAGGTTCCTATACTAATGGTGCGGGTATTGTCGCCTGGTATTGGAAGTACGATCCCATGACCCCCCCATTGACCGAGATCCAGCTTCCTGTAACAACCGCACCCGTTGATAAGACAATCGCAGGTGTGACTGCTACATCAATTTATGTTAGTGGCTCTTACGTGTATGTGGCAGGTTCCTATACTAATGTTACGGATAATGTCGTTGCTGCCCGCTATTGGGAGGCCGGTACCTTGACCGAGACCGACCTTCCTGTATCACTCGTACCCGCCAGTGTGACTGCCACATCAATTTATGTAAGTGGCGCTTACGTGTATGTGGCAGATACCTATATAAATGGCGTCGCTAATTATGCAGCAATGTGGACGAGCTATACCGGGATCGTGCCAGCAACCGTGACCGTGACCGAACTTACTGAATTAACCGCACCTGCAGGTGTGACTGCTACATCAATCTATATGATAGCTTCAGATGTTTATGTGGGAGGGTACTATACCAATGGTAGTATCAGTGTCGCCTGCTATTGGAAGAACGGGGTCAGGGCCGATCTCCCTGCCGTTGCTGGTAAAACTGCGGAAGTTGAATCGATCTTTGTGACTGCGCTCTAGAGAGGTTGTGACAGATTCTGGAGGTTTTGTTTTCAGCATGTAATTAATCGGTATCTTGATTGCGGCGATTGGAGAATTATTCTTCAATCGCCGTTCTTTTTTTGTGTGGTTCGCCTAAGCAGTTTATGCTTCCATAATTTACTGCCCATGTCATATACGTAAAAGTGACGAGCCATTATTTGGCTGCGTTTGTGAAGCCAGATATTATTAGGGGAGATTAATTATGGCAGCTCAAATGGATATCTTTTAAGCAAGATGCCTGCCGTTAAGTATCAACATATTTCTCGATAATTTTTCTGCTTATTGCTCCCTCGCGCAGGATAGCCGGAGGAGTCGTGGTCACATCAATGATGGTGGAACCTTTAGTGCTCGGAGTATTACCCAGATCAATGATGGCGTCAATTTTATCGCCTAGCTGGGAGGAGACATCAGCCGCGCTGATACATTCAGGCGCGCCGCTTAAATTAGCGCTTGTCGCGGTAAGCGGTCGCTTCAGTTTTTGAACAATTTCCTGCGCGCCGGGATGGCTGGACACCCGCAAACCGATTTTGCCGCTTCCTGCCGTCAGCAAAGGCGATACATTATTCGCTGCTGAAAAAACTATGGTTAGCGCTCCCGGCCAGAAGGCGGCCATCAGCTTTTGCGCTGCTTGCGGTACATCCTGAACAAGAGGGTAAATATCATCTGTCTGACCGATAATCAGTGCAATGGGGTTTTTAAAATTCCTGCCTTTGACGGCAAATATTTTTTGAATTGCTTTTTCATTGGTGGCGTCGGCGCCCAGCCCGTAAAAAGTTTCCGTCGGGTAAGCAATGATACCGCCGCCCAATAAAATTTGTGCAGCTTTTGTCAGGATTAATTCTTCAGAGTTTTGGTCACTGACTTTCAGGATTTCCGGCATGAAATGGTTTCCTGCTTCTTTTCCACATCCTTGGCCATCTTCTCTATGTATGCAGACAGAGAAATTTTGATTTTATTGTCTTCCAGTGCCAGTAAGCGGACGGCAAACAAGGCGGCATTTTTGGCGCCGGCCTTGCCGATAGCCATTGTGGCCACTGGAATTCCGCCGGGCATTTGCACGGTGGAGAGCAAGGCATCAAGACCATGCAGGGTAGTGGCGTCAATAGGGACGCCGATTACCGGCAAAAGAGTTTGCGAGGCGATTACGCCCGCAAGATGCGCGGCTGCTCCGGCTCCGACGATAATTACCTTAACGCCGCGTCCCGCTGCCAGGGCAGCAAACTTTGTTGTTCTTTGCGGTGTGCGATGCGCTGAAGTTAAAATCAGCTCATAGCCAATACCGAACTCTTCTAATACTTTGGTTGTCTCGGTCAGGACGGGCAAATCAGAATCGCTGCCCATAACCACGCTGACTAACACATTTTTCGGGGCGCTTTTTGCTTTCATGCCAGCTCCTTTGCATGTAGATAGTATTGCTGCCTAAAGTTTTTCATATCTAACGCATCGGGCCGTACTTTGCAAGATCGAAATTAATATTTCACCCAAATATAGTTGACATCCGAAGCTTCTCTTCATATACTTCCGCAGCAAAAAAATAATGCCTTATACCAAGTCGCATTCTTTGGCTAACTTTGTTGGCTGCGTCGTCGGCTTCCTCGACGTATTAGTAACGCGTGACCTTTAGGTTATACGCCTGCGGAGCTTTCTCCTTGCCGTCGCGTTATCCTTTGAATGCAACTTGGCATTACAAGTATCAAGGAGAGATGTAAAAAATGAAAGCAAACTTATACGAATATCTGGCTGGCAACGAGTATCCGGGTCGCGGCATCTGCATCGGGAAAACGCCCGGCGGCAAGAAAGCTATGATTGCCTACTTTATCATGGGCCGCAGTGTAAACAGCCGTAACCGTGTGTTTGATCCCATTGAAGGCGGCATCCGCACCAAGGCAGCCGACCCTTCTAAAATGGCGGACCCGCACCTGATTATTTACAACCCCGTGCTGACTCTAAACAAGACGACGATTGTGACCAACGGCGATCAGACCGATACCATCCGGAATTTTATGGCAGGTAACGATTTCCCCGGCTACGGCTTTGAGGCCGCGCTTTCGACCCGTACCTTTGAAGACGACGGACCCAACTGGACGCCCCGCATTTCCGGCGTGGTGGATATGCGCGCGGGTGGCTATAAACTCAGCATTTTGAAGAGCAGCGATGGTAATGAAAACAGCGTGCAGCGCTTTATCTTCGATTATCCAGAGCCCCTGGTGGGCGAGGGATACTTTATCAGCACCTATAAGTGCAACGGCACACCGATTCCCAGTTTTGCGGGCGAGCCTATTCGCGTGGCTCTGGATGAAGAAGACCCCAATGAATTTGCAGGCAAGCTGTGGGAAGCCTTGAACGAGGACAACAAGGTGAGCCTGTTTGTGCGCGCCATCGACCTTGCGACCCAGACATACAAAGACGTCATCATCAACAAATACAAAACGGTGGAGGAATAAGGAATGAACGAAATAGCTCTTAAATACGGCTGTAACCCCAACCAGAAGCCAGCCAGGATTTTCATGGCGGATGGCGGCAATCTGCCTGTTGCCGTATTGAACGGCAAGCCCGGCTACATCAACTTTTTGGATGCCTTAAACAGCTGGCAGCTGGTGAAAGAACTCAAAGAGAATACCGGCATGGTTGCCGCGGCCTCCTTTAAACATGTCTCACCAGCCGGCGCTGCCCTGGGTTATCCCCTGAACGACGTTCTGCGCAAGATGTATCACATTGAAGCCGGTATGCAGCTTTCCCCTCTGGCCTGTGCTTACGCACGTGCACGCGGCGCCGATCGAATGAGCAGCTTCGGCGACTGGATTGCGCTCTCCGACATCTGCGACGTGCCCACGGCGAAGATCATCAAGTCAGAAGTCACCGATGGCATAATTGCCCCGGGCTATGAGCCGGAAGCATTGGAGATTCTAAAATCGAAGAAGGGCGGTAACTACAACGTCGTCGCCATTGACCACAACTACGTGCCCGTCTCCCTGGAGCAAAAGCAGGTTTTCGGCATTACCTTTGAGCAGGGCCGCAACAGCCTGAAGATCGACAACAGCATGCTGAACAACATAGTGACCGAAAACAAGACCCTGACGGATGCGCAGAAGCGCGACCTGGTGCTGAGTCTGATTACCCTGAAATACACACAGTCCAACAGCGTGTGCTACGTGCAGGACGGCCAGGTCATCGGCGTGGGCGCAGGCCAGCAGAGCCGCATCCACTGCACCCGCCTGGCCGGCCAGAAGGCCGACAACTGGCAGCTGCGTCATATGCCCAAGGTGCTGGATCTGCCTTTCCGCAGCGATGTTGCCAAACCCAACCGCGACAATGCCATCGACGTTTACATCGGCGATACTCCGGAGGACGTGATCGGCGACAATGTTTGGGCCGAAACATTCACCCGGCGGCCTGAGCCATTGACCGCGGCCGAAAAGAAGGCGTGGCTTAGTAAGGTCACCGGCGTTGCCCTGGGCAGCGACGCGTTCTTCCCTTTTGGCGACAACATTGAGCGCGCGCATCGCAGCGGCGTAACCGCCATTGTTGAGGCCGGCGGTTCCATCCGCGACCAGCAGGTGATTGACACCTGCAACAAATATGGCATTGCCATGGCGTTTTGCGGCCTGCGCCTGTTCCATCATTAAAAAAGGCATTTAGGCAATTAGAGAGAATGAATGGGATGTTTCTATTTTTGCGAATGTTAAAGGCTTAAATATATAGACGTTCCCTTAAATCTTTGTTTTGAAATTAACACCCTTGAATCACAGAAAAAGGAGATTGAAATGAAAAATAAGTTAATGGCAGTTATTGAAACTGAAAAGGGATCTATCCGGTTGCGGCTTTTTGCCGAGCAGGCACCAATTACAGTAGGGAATTTTGTTAATCTGGCGCGGCGCGGATATTATAATAATTTAAAATTTCACCGGGTTATCCCCGATTTTATGATTCAGGGCGGCTGCCCGGCAGGTGATGGACGTGGCGGACCTGGTTATAAATTTCAGGATGAATTTGTACCGGAGCTGCGGCACAGCAAACCCGGTATTCTTTCAATGGCTAATGCCGGACCGCAGACCAACGGCAGTCAGTTTTTTATCACTCATGCAGCCACGCCCTGGCTGGACGGAAAGCATACTGTATTCGGTGAAGTGGCGAGCGAAATGGACCAAAATATTGTCAACAAAATTGTTCAGGGAGATAAAATATCTTCCATCCTGATTGAAGGCGAAATTGAAGCACTGATGACCAGCATCAGTCCCATGATCGAAAAATGGAATGCAGTTATAGATAAAAATTTCCCGAAGTTGCCGAAGGTGCCCAAAGCTTAGATTTGATCACTTCGTATTTTCTTCATATGATCAATACGCTTTTGAATCAGAGCATCCGTGCCGATGTCTTCACGATAGGCAACAGGGCCTTTGACGGCTTTAACGCCTTCCTCGGCAATTTTGCGGGCTTCTTCCAAATTATCGGCAATGCCGACAATGCCGATAGCGCGTGATGAACTCAAATATAAGCCGTCTTCTTTTTTATCTACTGATGAGTAGTAAAGCCTTGCTTTGCCTACATCGCCCACTTCAATCTTCGCGCGAGACGATGCCGCATCGGGATGATCAGCAGGAAGGCCATAACCTTTCGGCACAACATATTTGCAAACTGTCGCTTTAGGTTCAAACTCAATCTTTAATTTATCCAGTGTTCCGGCTACTATGTGGCGGCAGATTTCCAAAAAATCCGTTTTTAAAAGCGGTAGGATGTTCATGGCCTCAGGATCGCCGAAACGCGCGTTGTATTCCAGAAGTTTAACCCCGTCTTTGGTGGCGATGAATCCGCCATACATGACGCCTTTGTAAGGATTGCCGGTTTCCTTAAGCAGCGCCGCCGCGACCTGACGGGTTATTTCCAGTCCATCCAGTAAATCCTGCGGTTTTAAAAAAGGCATGGAATGATCGGGCAGAGAATAAGAACCCATTCCGCCGGTGTTGGGTCCTTTGTCGCCATCAAATCTTCTTTTGTGGTCCTGTACCAGTGGTGTGGCAACTACTGTTTTGCCGTCGCACAAACATTGCAGTGAAAATTCCTCACCGTCGAATTTTTCCTCGACGATCAGCGATTGACTCTCCATCAATATCTGCTGACATAATTTCAAAGCTTCTTCTTTCGTCGTGAAGTGATCGCCCTGAACCAGTACGCCTTTGCCGCCGGTCAAGCCATCAGGTTTGAGAACAATGCCTGTAAGTTTCCGTAAAAAAATTTCCACTCCATCAAGCGTTTTAAATACTTTGAATTGCGGATTACCGGGGATATTATATTTGCTGACTAAATTTCTAGTAAACGATTTGGAAGTCTCCAGTCGGGCCAAGCTTTTCGTGGGACCGACTGCCGGAATGCCTATTTTGGACAGAGCATCCACAACACCATTGTTGAGCGGATCTTCCGGGCCGATGACGGCAAATTCGATTTTGTTTTCCGCGGCAAATCCTGTGATCACGTTAAGATCGGCATAACTGCCCAACTTGATCTTTTCCGAAAGTGAAGCTATTCCCGGATTGTTTGCTTTCATGAAAGAAAATAAACGTGGTTTTTGTTCAGAGCGTGCAATCGCTTCGGCCAGAGCGTGTTCACGGGCGCCGTTTCCTACAAGTAATATATTGGTCATTCATTAATCTCCTGGAAGTGTTTGATTGCTTAAATAGCGGAAAATACGTCTCAAGTCAAATAGTGGTAGTTATTCACTTACAAAATATTTGTCTTTTTTCGCTCCAATCTGATAGATTATAATTAATAATAGAACAACTGAGACGGATGGAGAGGTTAATTTGGGCTTTGATATATTTATAATATTTATTCTTTTTTTGCTTTCCGGCTTTTTTTCTTCGGCGGAAGCTTCCTTGTTTTCACTAACGGATCTGCATCTGCATAAGATGAAATCAGATAATTATCCATTTTCAGGTTTTGTGGGCAAGTTGCTGGAAAAACCACAGCGGTTACTGATAACTATTGTCGCGAGTAATGAAGCGGTAAATATCGTTATATCTATTCTGGCGGCTTCTTTTTTTATTGGTTTATTTGGTGCTGATGGTCAATGGGTTTCCATTATCTTTACAGCGATCGTGCTTTTGATTGCCGGTGAAGCAATCCCCAAAACCTTTGGTGTTACTTATCCGATGCAAATATCTTCGACAATATCACCCCTGCTTATGCTTATATACCGGTTGGAATACCCTGTGGTTGCCATTTTGGAAAAAGCCTCCGGCTTTATAAAGTATAGCCGCGTTAAATCTAACGATGCCGATGTTTTGATGGAAGACGAATTCAAAACCCTTGTTCATGCCGGAAACCTTGCCGGTGTTGTGGATGAATCACAGAAAGAATTGATCAACAGAATTTTTGAGCTGGGTGATAAGCCGGTGACCGATATCATGATACCCCGTGTGGACATGTTCTGCCTTCCCGTCAATATGCCCATGGAGGAGATAATTACCGCGGTGGTTAAAGAGCGTCACGAAAGGATACCCATTTACACGGATGATCGTGATGATATAGCAGGAATACTGCTTGCCCGTGATTTGCTCGCCGCCGCAGGGCAGGGCAGGCAGGCAACCATCGAAAAAATGCTGGTCAGGCCTTACTTTGTTCCTGAAGTAAAAACAGTTAATGGTCTTCTGCATGATTTTCAGGAAAACAGAATGCAAATTGCCATAGTTGTCGATGAGTATGGAGGAGTATCAGGCCTGGTTACTTTGGAGGATATCCTTGGCCATTTATTTGAAGAAGCTTATATTGGATGCAGCGAGGCTTTTAATGATTGTGAGAGAATCGACGACAAAACAATTATTGTCCCCGGTAAGATGCCCATGGAACAATTTAATAATTTAATGCAAACGCAAATGCCGCAGGAAGAATTCGATACAATTGGTGGCTTTGTCCTGCATTTATTTGGCAAGCTGCCGGCAAAAGGGGAAGAAGTCAGCTACGAAGGCTACAACTTTTTAATCGAGAATGTTGGCAGAGCAAGAATATTAAAAATTAGAATATCAGCACCAACAGGAAAGGGGCCGAATCAAGAGGCATGAGTATATATTTGATTATTGCCATTATTTTTATCTGTCTGATTTTGGAAGCTCTCTATTCAGGTAGCGAGATAGCGCTGATTGCGTCGGATATTAACAAAATGAAGTTTTTTGCCCGGCGCGGTTCATATTCCGCGGAACAGGCCGTAAAACTGATGGAGAAGCCGGAATGGTTTATTTCGACCACTCTGATCGGAACTAACCTTTCCATTATTGTTGGTTCCACGCTGGCAACGGGTCTCTTAATCGGCACTTTCGGGCCGGCGCGCGGTGAACAAATCTCTTTGTTCGTTATGCTGCCGACGCTGTTTATAATGATTATGATTCGCCGGTATTTTTTGCATAGAGCCGAAACAATGGCGATTCGGGCAGCTCTTTTTATCCGCGTTTCTTCCGTAATATTATATCCGCTGGCTTATATTATCTCTCTGATATCCAAAGGCGCTGTAAGCATTACAACGGGGCAGAAAATAAATTCAAATTCTTACATTACCAAGGAAGGATTGAAGCATATTCTGGGGGAAAACATAAAAGGCAGCGATATTTTAAAAACGGAAAGTGAAATGGTCAGCCGGGTATTTGATTTTTCTGAGTTGACCGCGGATAAAATAATGATTCCTATTTCGGTACTAACTGCGCTGCCGATCACAACAAAGATCGACGAAGCGGCGGGATTTGTTGCCGGCAAGAAATATTTAAGAATTCCCGTGTATTCGGAACAGGTTATTAATATTGTAGGTATTCTGCATTATTTTGATTTGCTGGCAGCTATACAAAGGCATAAAGTTTCAGGAAATCAAACTGCTGACGAGACTATCGCTACCTGCCTGCAAACGGATGTGTTCTACGTTCCCGAAACAAAAAAGGCCAGTGAACTATTGATGGATTTGCAAAAAAGGCACGAGCATATGGCCGTTGTCGTTGATGAGTATGGCGGTGCTGTTGGCATCGTGACCATCGAGGATATTGGAGAAGAGATTGTCGGCAGTATTGATAACGAATATGACAGCGGTGAAAAGTTGTATAAAAAAATCGCTGCCGGAAGATATCTGATCAATGGGCGTATGGATATGGATAGTTTAAAACAACTATTGGCTGCAAGATTCCCGGAAGGTAATTATGAAACGATTGGCGGTTTTATAATGGATAGACTGGGAAGGATTCCTAAGCGTAAAGAAAGATTGGAATACGGCGGCATTACCTTTATCATTGAAAATGCCGATCAGAAATCTATAAAAGAGATATCGGTAATTTTTCCGGCCCAGTTGAAAGGGGAATAATATGGACTGTTGAAAAACGCTCATCTGCTGTGTTGCGCTGCAAACCGAACCGCTCAAAGTATGTAAATATAAGCCTCGCGATCCGGTTCTTGCGCGCCGTGCATCTAAGCATTTTTGAACAGTCCTAAATGAGGAGGACAGCGTATTGGAAAAATCAATAAATCAAACCGTCCCATTTTTATATACAAAGCAACAAAAAAGTTGGATATTAACTGTTAGGAGGAGAGATGATGAAAGCAAAGCATATTAGTAGGATTGTTTTTTTAATACTATTTTTCATGGTTACCAATCAAGTATGGGCAGAAAATAAACTTAATTCTGATTCTGATTACAGTATTAAAATTGCAGTCACAATTAATGGAGATGATTTTATAATGGGGAAACTAGAATATTCCAGCCATACGCCCCAGTATCCGCTTCAGTTAGTAACCTTTAATCCCATTGGCGGTGAGATTCAAACCGAACCATATCTATTGGAAATCATTGAAAAGACAATTATTGCAAAGAATGTTCACAGAATTAAATGTCGCACCATAAATGATAAATATGGTGGTAATGAGATTACTGGAACGATTGATTTTAGTAATGAATTAAAACCAAAAATACATTTAGTGAATGAGAGAGGATATATTTATATTAACAACATATCGGAAAAAGGTAAAAAAAATCATAAGAAATACATACCAAATGTTTGGTTGGGTTGGTGATTGTGGAGGGAATTCAGGGGACATAATACCTAATTAAGAAAAAATACTGGATACCGGTCTGCACCAGTATGACAAATGAAGAGAAAAAGGAAAGATGTATAAGGTGAAAGAAAATAAATTTTGCGCGGTGATTCTGGCAGCGGGTAAGGGTACCCGGATGAAATCGGATTTGGCTAAGGTGCTTCATGTTCTGGAAGGTAAGCCGCTGCTGCATTACTGCCTGCAATCAGCTCAATTGGCAGGCGCCGAAAAGATTATCGTTATTGTCGGTCATCAGGCAGACTTGGTACGGCAGAAGTTTTCCCAAAGCGGGTGTATCTTTGTCGAGCAAAACCCGCAGTTGGGTACAGGTCATGCTGTTTTGCAGGCTAAAGAGACACTCGCCGGTTATTCGGGCAAAACAGTTATTCTGTGCGGGGATGTTCCTCTGCTTAAACCGTCCACAATTAAGTCTTTGATCGAAAACCATATTGCCACAGGCGCCGCCATTACTGTCTTAACAACTATTCCCCCCGATCCCCAGGGATATGGCCGGATTATTAAAGATACTGACGGAAATATAGCGAAGATTGTTGAACAGCGCGACGCAACAATCGCAGAAGCGCAAATCGGTGAAATCAATACCGGCATTTATTGTGCGGATACTGCCTTGCTGTTTGAGGCGTTGGGAAAAGTTAAAAATAATAACGATCAGAAAGAATACTATCTGACGGATATAGTGGAGATAGCCTGCCGTGAAGGCCGAATCGTCAAGCCGCACATAGCTCCTGATTATATTGAGGTAATGGGAATAAATACTCCAGATGAACTTTCCCGCGCCGGTCTTTATTTACAAAAAAACAGAAAGTATCTGGTTTGAACAGTGTTTAAAGATATTAATTGGTTGCAGAATAAAGCGCTCCTGGCGCCACTGGCGGGGATTTCCAATTTACCATTTCGATTAGTAGCGCGTTCTTTTGGTTGTTCTTTAGCCTTTACGGAGATGATCAGCTCCAATGGTCTCATCAGAAAATCGGATAAAACGCTGGAATATTTAAGGACCAGCGCGGAAGATCAACCTTTGGGTGTGCAGATATTTGGAGCTGAGCCGGACATAATGGCACAAGCCGCACGTATTGTTGCCGATCATGGGGCTACTTTAATTGACATCAATATGGGTTGCCCGGTGAAAAAGGTTATTAAAGCCGGTGCCGGTGCCATACTGATGAAAGATCCTGAACGTGTGGCCGGCATTATTACGGCAGTAAAAAAAGCCGTAACTGTTCCTGTAACTGTAAAAATCCGTTCCGGTTGGAATCGCAGTTCAATCAATGCTTTTGACATTGCCAGGATTGCTGAGGATTGCGGGGCGGCAGCCATTATTATCCATGCCCGCACTTACGATCAGGGTTTCGGAGGAGTTGCTGATTGGCGTGTCATTGCACAGGTAAAAAAGGCGGTCGGCATTCCGGTTATTGGCAACGGCGATATCTGGCATCCGCAAGACGCAATTAGGATGAAGGAAGAGACTTTCTGCGATGCGGTAATGGTCGGCAGAGGGTCCCTGGGCGATCCCTGGATATTTAAAGGCATTTCTCATCTGTTTTCCGGAGCCGCAGAAGACTATTTGCCGACATTGTCTCAACGGTATGAAATAATTAATACACATTGGGAAATGGAGGCGCAGTTTAGTGGAAATAAAATTGCCGATAAAAGTTTTCGCAAGCATTTGCTCTGGTACACAAAAGGATTGCCTGGTTCCAGCAGGTTCCGGCAAATAGTTAGCGGTATGACTGAAAGACAGACAATGATGGATGAATTGGATAGATTTTTCCAATCTTTGGGCTAGCTTGCGGTTAAATAATAATGCCTTGACTTTTTAAGGACAAATTGGCATAAATAAATTCAAATTAAAGAGATTTTTTTGTGGGTTTTCTATTTTAGAAAAGGGTTGATATTAAAGTGGATTTAGGGAAATTTAACGAGCTTGAAGATAAAATTAAGAGCATCGTTAGTGAACAGGATTTTTTAAAAAAACAGTGTCAAATATTAGAGGAAGCGTTAAAAAATAAAGAATCGGAGATAGAGGAGTTTAAAAGTAAACTAAAGGCATTAGACGAAGAAAGGAACAGCGTACGCGCGAGGGTAGATTTACTGCTTGATTTACTTGCAGACATAGAAGTGGCAAAATAAGCTTCCAGGGCGTGGTTTTTGAAAAAGAGCTATAACATTAAGATATTAGAACATGATCTTTCAGTTTTAAGTGATGCGGAAGAAGAACAAGTGGCAAGCGTCGTCCGTTTTGTAAATGGGAAAATGGAAGAGGTTTTACAAGACAGAAATGGTCTTAAAACTTTAGACGTTGCCATCCTGGCAGCTTTGAACATTTCGGAAGATTTTTTAAAATTAAAGGAAGTTCACCAAGAAATCTGCGATCAATTGGAGTGCAGATCAGAAAAAATGATTCAGTTGATTGAAGATGTAAGTTAGATAATATTTGTTTTACCCCTGCGATGTACGTGATTAACATTAGTTTTTGAGCCAACATTTTGAATCTGGGGTCTATACTTGTTTGCGGTGTGCAGGTCAGTCTCTTTGTCCACTGGTCGGGAGACAGAAAGCCTAAAGCAACACAAAACCAGACACCCACTTGGTAAAAAGGTTCAAAAAAGTTATTAACACGGCATAGGCGGGGTTTTTTATGCCCCGGCCTATTTAAGACTAAGACACCTTTCATCCTGCCTTTAGAAAAAATCAAAAACAATGAATCCTTCGGCAAAGTATTATTTGGGCTTGCCCAACATTTACCGGAAGGTTTAAATATAGCTCTTTTGGGAAAGAGTTTACTTGAGGAGTTTAAATTTCTCCCGTTAAAACAGTTTGACTGGTTTTTTCTCAAGGGGCAAAAAGGGGGTAGTTCTCAATGCAAATCGAAGGTGTATTTGTTCTATTTATAATATTAGTTGCAGTGCTGGCGGGTATTGTTGTCGGTTATATCCTGAAACAAATATTTACGGCAAAGAAGATCAAAGAGTCGGAAAGTCTGGCCGCGCGGATTATCGGGGAATCAAAAAAAGAGGCGGAGACAATCAAGAAAGAAGCGATCCTGCAGGCCAAGGAAAACCTTCTGAAGTTGAAAGCTGATTTTGATCGCGAAACAAAAGATACGAAAAACGATCTTGATGTCCTGGAAAAACGCATTCGTTCTAAAGAAGAAAATCTTGATAAACGAATCGATTCTCTGGCACAAAAAGAAACAAGTATTGAAGGGCGTGAAAAATCATTAATTAACAAAGAAGCAGCGATCGAAGAAAAGCATCATAAATTAGATATACTACTGGAAGAGCAGAAAGAAAAGCTGCAGAAAATAGCAGGCATTTCTTCAGAAGAAGCGAAAAATATTCTGATCCAATCCATGGAAACGGAAGCCAAGCGTGATGCCGCGGCTATTATCCGTAAGATCGAAGAAGAAGCAAAACTAACTGCCGACAGAAAATCAAGAGAAATTATTGCCTACGCGATTCAGCGGTATGCCGGTGATTATGTCGCGGAACATACGGTGTCTGTTGTCAATTTGCCTACCGAGGAAATGAAGGGCCGGATCATTGGCCGAGAAGGCCGAAATATCCGGGCGATCGAAGCTGCTACAGGGATAGACCTGATTGTTGATGATACACCGGAAGCAGTTGTCTTATCCAGCTTTGATCCGATTAGAAGAGAAGTGGCGAGAATTTCGCTGGAGCGGTTAATTCAGGATGGCAGGATCCATCCCGGGCGCATCGAAGAAATAGTCAAAAAAGTTAGAGTTGAAGTAGATCAGATCATCAGAGAAACCGGCGAGAAGGCGTCGTTTGATGTCGGTGTCCATGATATTCATCCCGATATTATCAATATGTTAGGCAGCCTCAAATACCGCACCAGTTATTCTCAAAATGTTTTGCAGCACTCCGTTGATGTTGCCTATCTTACGGGAATAATGGCCGCGGAATTGAACATGAATATCAAGGAAGCCAAACGTGCCGGTTTACTGCATGATATAGGTAAGGCGGTTGACCATAAGATTGAAGGAACGCATGCGGCAATAGGGGCAGATTATGCCAAACGCTTTGGCGAGAATCCGCGTATCATTCAGGCCATTGCCACTCACCATGACGACGGGCGCAACAACACCCTGCTGGGTGTATTGGTACAGGCTGCAGACACACTTTCCGCGGCAAGACCTGGCGCGCGCCGGGAAATGCTGGAAACTTATGTCAAGCGTCTGGAGGAATTAGAAAAGATCGCCCATTCTTTCAATGGCGTTGATAAATGTTATGCTATTCAGGCAGGGCGTGAAATTCGGATTCTTGTGGAAAATGAAAAAATATCGGAAAACGATTCCGTGATGCTGTGTAATGATATTATCAAGAAGATCGAGACGGAGCTTAGCTATCCGGGCCAGATTAAAGTAACCGTAATTCGGGAAACCCGCGTTTCTTCTTACGCCAAATAAGTCGTGTTCCCGGCAGATATTGGAAAGGCAGTAAATGAAGATATTATTTATTGGTGATATCGTGGGCAAACCAGGACGCAGGGCGGTAAGTGATCTTTTGCCTGGCTTAATAGCAGAACGCGGGATTGATCTGGTCATCGCCAATTGTGAAAATGCTGCCGCCGGATTCGGCGTAACCAGAGAAGTTGTTGAAGAACTTTATAATAGCAGCATTGATGTTCTCACTTCCGGCAATCACATTTGGGATAAAAGAGAAGTGCTGGAGTTTATCACCGACTATGAAACATTATTGAGGCCGGCCAATTATCCGGCAAAAGTTCCGGGAACAGGAACTTTGCTCAAGCCGACAGCGGCAGGAGAATATGTGGGCGTGCTCAATCTCGCCGGCCGGATTTTCATGCAGCCGATTGATTGCCCATTTGAAACGGCAAAAAGTAAAATTGCCGAGCTGCGGAAAAAAACAAAAGTAATTATTGTTGATATACATGCTGAAGCAACATCGGAGAAAAAAGCCCTGGGTTGGTATCTTGACGGCGAAGTATCAGCAGTTTTGGGCACTCATACACATGTGCAAACAGCCGACGATGAAATTCTGCCGCAGGGAACCGCTTATATCAGCGACGTGGGGATGACCGGACCTTTTGATTCTGTAATCGGCATTAAAAAAGACGCCATTATTGAGCGGTTTTTAACGGGGATACCCAATAAATTTGATGTGGCCAAAGGTGATATCCGGTTGCAGGCAGTTTTACTCGATGTTGATTCGATAACAGGTAAAGCTAATTCTATTGAGAGAATAAGTGTTAAATTAAAAGAATAGTAAACGGAGGCAATGGGGGCATGATGGGCGCTTATGAAGTTTTAAAGGAAAGAGGCTTTATTGAGCAGATTACTGACGAAACTTTAATTTCAGAGCTTTTTGGAGCCGGCCCGGTTACCTGTTATATCGGTTTTGATCCCACAGCCACGAGTTTGCATATTGGCAGCCTCGTGCCCATTATGGCTTTGGCGCACATGCAATTACACGGAAATAAACCCATCGCGCTTGTCGGTGGAGGAACAGGTCTGATCGGTGATCCCAGTGGTAAAACAGAACTGCGCCAGGTTCTCACGCGTGAGCAAATTGATTATAATGCCCAGTGTCTTGGCAAACAACTTTCCCGCTATATAGATTTTACCGACGGCAAGGCGTTGCTTCTAAACAACGCCGATTGGCTGACTAAAATTAATTACATCGAATTTCTGCGTGATATCGGCCGGCACTTCAGTGTCAACAGGATGCTGGCCGCGGAAAGTTATAAGATTCGGCTGGAGAAGGGGCTCAACTTTATCGAGTTTAACTACATGCTTCTGCAGGGGTATGACTTCTTGTATTTGTTCCAGAATTACGGCTGTGCTCTGCAAATGGGTGGTAACGATCAGTGGGGCAATATGCTGGCCGGCACCGAACTCATACGCAAGGTCGAAGCCAAAGACGCGCACGCTGTTACCTTTCCGCTAATTACCACATCCCTTGGTCATAAAATGGGCAAGACTGAAAAAGGTACAATATGGCTTGATGGCACCCTTACCAAACCTTACGAATATTACCAGTACTGGGTCAATTGTGATGATGCCGATCTGGAAAAGTTTCTCAAACTCTTTACGTTTTTGCCGCTCGAAGAAATTGCCGGAGTAAAGACGCTTGCCGATGCCAGTCTGAATATGGCCAAAGCCGTGCTGGCTTATGAGGCGACGAAAATCACCCATGGAGAGGATGCTGCCCAGCGAGCCTGGCAGGCGTCGATGGAAGCTTTTCATTCCCGTCCAGTAGATAAAGGCTTATTTCCCACCAGCACAATTCCGCGGCAAGCACCCGTAAGCGATACATCGGCAATACCGCGTTACCAGATTACCAGCAGGGATCTGGAAGCTGGTATCCTGATTTCATCAGCTTGCGCCAAGGCCGGGCTTACCCAATCAATGTCGGAGACCAAACGCCTCATTGAACAGGGCGGGATCTACATCAATGACCGGCAGGTAAAAGCTGTTGATGAAAAATTTACAGTCGCTGATTTTGCAGGCCTTAATGAACTGCGCGTGCGCAAAGGCAAGAAAAAATATTTAATCATCGAGATACTGGGCAAATCCCTTTTTTCGGGGGCAGATTAATTATAGGAGTAAAAAACAGCTGAAAGAATCAGCTGCAGCAATAGTAGACGATTATACTGGTCAACAGTAGCAAGTGACTGGCGTCGTCAAACTTTGAGATACTAAGACAAAATATCCGATGATCACTTCACATACTGGATAACCTGAATCAGCACACCGTCCGGATCCTTGATAAAGGTTGTAAGCCGGTCAGGCCGCGGATTAAACGGTTCCATAAGCACGTCAACGTTCTTCCCGTGGGCTTCCTTCACTAATTTGTATATATCGTCCACCACCACACTGAAGTGGTTCAGCCCGGTCATGGTTGAAGGATCAGCCTGGATGTCGCCTTGATTGGCCTGCTCAATCTCGATCTGGATGGTGTCGTTGCCCACGAAGGTGAATTTCTTCCCCCAAACATCCACCGTATCGACTATGGCAAGTCCCATGATGTTCTGATAAAATCGAATGGATGCTTCGCTGTCCTTCGCTTTTATCCCAATGTGGTACCATTTCATGTCAGCCTCCGAATTTTTCTTTAGTAAGTTTGAAGCATTGGGCGGCGACATCGAGAGTCTTCTGGATGTCTTTATCCGTAATGGCAGAGCACACGAACCAGTTATGGTGAGGGTGGAAGAAAATCCCCCGGCGGGATGCTTCGCCGCAGAAATACCGGTTATTTTCATGACCGATATCGTTGTCAAAGGTCATGTACGGCATCGCCGGCGGACCGGAAAGTTTCACCTTTATTCCTTCAGCATTCGCCGCGTCGGCAAGCCCCTTCATGAGCTTTTTACCCATGACGTTGATTTTTCCGATGGCGTCGCTCGCCCTGTTCTCCTCGATAGCAGCCAGGGCCGCGGCAAAGGGAACGCCGGAGAAAAAATGGGTACCGGTGAAATAGACCTTCGTTGCCGCTTCCATAAGCTCTTGTCTTCCCATGGCCACGGATATCGGGTAACCGTTCGCCATTGCCTTTCCAAAGCATTGGAGGTCGGCGTTATAACCGTACCATTTTGCGCTGCCCGCCAGGTGCAGTCTAAAACCGCACCGGACATCGTCGATGATGACGCAGAAGCCCTCGCTTTTAGCAAGCCCATTAACCGCATCGACGAACTCCTTTGTGGGAAGCTCCTGGTCGATGAATGCGTCATGGCGATGCGGCGTCAGCATGATGCAGGCAATTTTACCCTTGTTCGCTTCGACCACGCGTTTCAGGTCAGCCGGGTCGTTGTAGTTGATGTAATGGATATGGGACTGCCACTCCTCGGGTACGCCTGTTCCGTGGGGCTGGCACCAGTGGTGTGACCCATGGTATGATCCTTTTGCCATTATAACATCCCATTTGCCCGTGAAAACCCGCGCCACGGAGAGTGTGTATGAGGTGACATCGGAACCGTTCTTTCCAAACACGCACCAATCGCCATTGTGGACGGTTTCGGTCATTTTTTTAGCCAGGGGAACCCATAGGTCGCTCGGTAGGGTGAAGCAGTCAGCGTTTTTCATCTGCGCCATGACCGCGGTTTCGACCTTCGGGTTCTTGAGTCCGAGGAGATTCGTGCCGAAAGAACACATGTAATCTATGTATTCATTTCCGTCCACATCCCATACCCGGCAACCTTCGCCGCGCTTCAGAAACGCCGGGTAGGAACCGAAGGTCAGGAACCGTGGAGTCCGGGGCCCGTAGATGCCGCTGGGAACGTATTTTTGTGCCTCTTCGAAGAGCTCATAAGATTTCTTGAATTCATAAAGCTTCATTAATGATTCCTCCTAGCGAATAATACCCGGTTATAAGGGCAGGTTATTAATAATAAGGAGATCGACATTTTCGTTTTTAACTATGCCATCCTCTCGGCCAGTTGCTTCTGCATCCGCTGGGCGTCCCTGGCGAATGTCAGGTAGTATGCGAAGTACATGAAGAACGCCAGTATGCCACCCCCTACGCTCAACCAGAGAACGGTATTGGATATTCCGACCGATGCAACCACTATAGCGTAAATCAGGCTTGCCAGGACAGAACCGATGGAGTCTGCCATCCGCCCTATGGAAAATCCAACGGTGCGTACTTCCGGCAGCAGGGCTGCGGAAACTACCACGCGCGTTATGCTATAGAAGAATTCGACACAGAAAGCCGTGAAGAAGGCGACCAACATGTATATGCCAAGCGGACCGAGTGGGATGCCGAAGATGAGATAACTCATCACAACGAGCACCGCCAGAACAATGTGGCCGGTAACAAGTCGCATCTTCTCGCCGAATCGCCTGCCCATGCGGTCGCCCACGATGCCGCCGATGATGCTCCCCGTAATGAAACCGATCAACCCCATGAGGGAAATCAAAATTGCTTGTCCTTCACGGATACCCCTGGCCATCACGAAGAAGGTTACTGAGAAGTTTACCAGCATTATCTTTGGAAATCCCATGAGGATAAGGTTGACGCAGTCCACGGCTATGGTGGGTACGCGGAACTGGTTCATCGCAACGCGGAAGTTGAAGGCTGTGGATTCTTTTTCCCTGATAACGTCAAGTGAAACATCGGCGAGAGCTTCTTCTGTCTGCCCACGTGTCGGCTCCTCCATCCCGAACCAAATAGTAAGGGTTGCGATGATCCCCAACACGCCGAAGCCCCAGTAAGCGATGCGCCAACCAATCGCCGGCGCATGGTCAGAGAGCAGGCTGAACGAGATTAGAGCGAAGATGAGACCGGAATATGCCAAGCCCCGAAGCAGGCCGAAAGCCTTTCCGCGCTCCGAAACCGGGTAAAAATCCGAGAGCACTGAGTTGGTTTGTCCCTCCATCGCGCAGGCGCCGACATTGGCAATCATGGTTACCACAAAGAAAAACGCGTACTGCTGCGAGCAGCCGGTGATAATTGCTCCTATAGCTGCCAGCAGTGTTGATGCGGCCAACACCTTCTTGCGGCTGAACCGGTCGGCCAGCATACCCCATAAGAACACGCTCACTGTTTCCACGCCGCGTTTGACTGCTGTCAGGTATCCCAGAGCGCTGTCGGCAAGCTTCAGCGCATTCTGTATTGATACGAACATTGAGTTGAGAATCTGCGCCTCGGTAAAGTCGAAGAACTGCGCGAAGGACATGATCCTCATCGCGCGCTTGCCACTTTTTGTATTTCTGGAAAGAACCTTAGTAGCGGTTGCCTGCCCGGCTGGTGCGGAATTCGATACCACTATGGAATCTGGCATGATGTAGACCTCCTATTTATTGTTATTAAAAAACAAGAACAATCATTGCTGCAATGTTCTGTCATATAAGACATTGCATTTTCGTTGTTTCACTATAAGAATTTCAGTTTTGTATGTCAAGGAAATCTTGGCATTTCACAATAAATTGTTTGCCTCAATACTAATTTATAGATATAGTTGCGTTGGCCTGTATTGAGAAAGAAGAGGATGGATATTTTTTTATATGTTCTTTTTAAAATACAATTAGTAATAGGAAAATATAAATGAAAACTAAAACCAGGAGAAAGAAAGTGAATAAATGGATGATTGTCATAAAAGCAGCGGTAGCGGCAGGAGCGCTTTCCGCCATTAAATTTGGTTTGCACGCGTTGAACCTGGAGTTTATAGAAATTAACTCCATTATTTCCGCGCTGATCAGCGGTGTAATTTTTACCATGGCTGTTTTGCTCACTGGCGTGATGTCGGATTTTAAGGAAAGCGAAAAGATTCCCGGGGAACTCGCGGCGTCAATAAAAGGACTTCATAAAGACCTTGAACTGGTAGAGCCATTGTCAAAAAAAGAGGCTGAAGCCGCTCTTTTACAATTGAATAGCCTTATCACCATTATTATAAAACAGTTTGAATCAAACACATGGAAACAGTCGGCGATCTCCGAATCGATAGAGAGAATAGATAAAGAAATCGCGGAAATGGCGGTAAAAAATATGGCGCCCGCGTATATCGTAAAAATGCGCAATGAATTGAACAACATTGAAAGAATATCGAACAGAATTGATACAATAGAAGAAACTAATTTTCTGCCGGCGGCATACGTCTTGTCTCAGACAGCGATTATGCTGGTTGTGGCCATACTGCTCTTCTCCATATCAGATCCTTATCTTATCGGCATGTTCATAATATTTACGGTTGCATTCCTTATTTTCGGGATATTAATGCTTATAAAAGACATGGATAATCCTTTTGAGACCGGCGGCCGGGGAAGCGCTGATGTTGATCTTTCCCATATTTATAAACTGGACAAATATTTAAAAAATCATGAGGTGCATTAATCTGATTATTATATGGATCGTTCCAAAAGAGGTATTTTAAACATGGATTTTAAAAGTGTTAACGATGTTCAAATGCGACTGGAAAAGGCCGGCTACATTCCTTCCAAAGAGATATCCACTGTAGTATTTCTGGCGGCAGCAACACAAAAGCCTGTTTTGGTAGAAGGGCCGGCCGGTGTCGGTAAAACGGAACTGGCCAAAGCCATAGCCCGGAGCCTCGATCGTGAGTTAATCCGTCTGCAATGCTACGAAGGTCTCGATGAGGCCAAAGCCCTTTATGAATGGGAGTATGCCAAGCAGCTTCTCTATACGCAGATGGTGAAGGATAGAATTAACGATATAATTTCCCATACGGCTACTCTTGCCGAGGCGGTTGATCGGATTGCCGATCAGGAAGATGCCTTCTTTTCCGAGCGGTTTATCCAAGCTCGTCCGCTTCTTCAGGCGATCAGTTCCGCAAAGCCGGTCGTTTTGCTTCTGGATGAAGTGGACAAGTCCGATCCGGAATTCGAGGCCTTTTTGCTGGAGTTACTGAGTGATTTTCAGGTTACCATCCCGGAATTGGGCACACGAAAAGCAATCAGCATTCCCTTTGTCCTTCTCACTTCCAACAACTATCGCGATATGAGTGACGCCCTGAAGCGTCGCTGTGTTCACCTTTATATCGATTATCCGCAACGCGAAACTGAGCTACAGATTGTCCGTTTGAAAATACCGGGAATTGAGGAAAAATTAGCCGCGGTTCTGGTTGATGCCATTCGCCGGATTCGTCTTCTGGACTTGAAGAAAAGCCCCAGTATTTCGGAAACTCTGGATTGGGCTCAATCACTTCTGGCTTTGCAGATTAATGAGCTGACGCCGGAGGTAATTTCTGAGACCCTCAATGTTATCTGTAAATACCAGATCGATATGGAAAAAGTGCGAAAAAATATTAGTAAAATAATTTAATGGTAAAGCTAATCCAACAATTTGTTTCGTGCTGCCGGGTAGCAGGCCTGCGTATATCGACCGCGGAAACTCTGGATTGCTTAAACCAGCTGCAGTTGATTGAAGTCACAAACGAACTCCAGTTCCGGTCGGCATTGAGGGCCAACTTTGCCAAGAGCATGCGGGAGGTTAATCAATTCGACCGCCTCTATTACCTGTTCTTTCATGAAATGAGAGTCGATCCGGCAGACGTTTTGCAATCAGCAGCTTTGGCTGAACAAATTCGGCAGTTAACAGATATAGTCAAGAAAAAACCACATGACAACCCGATGTTTGATGCGGTAGTCGATTTCATCGCCGGCAATCCTCAGGCATTACTAAAAGAGATGCGGCGCATTCAGACAGCATCAGATTTCGAAGTTCAACCGACGAGATTCAATTTCGGCCCGCTGGCCGACCGCGTTAACATCCTGATGCAGATCACATCAACTACGGCTGCAATTGCACAGTTACTGCAGGATTCATCTCTGGATGTAAGCAGCAGCGCGCGGAGTGACCTGGCTTTACACTTTAATGAACGGTTCAATGCCGCCCGTTCGATTCTGCTTTACGAACCGCGTCCCGGAGACGAAAACACAAAAAAAGTTAAAGCTTATGAACAGCGTTTGAAAGATCTTGGTGAAAGGCCATTTTCCTCATTTACCCTGCAGGAACTGGAGGAGATGAGGGAAGCTATCGACAAGCTGGTGCGCAAGCTGAAGAATAGTGTGAGCCGGCGTTTTGCCGTTAAGCACCGGGGAAACCTGGATGTGAAGAAAACCATTAGGAGCGCTGCCCGTTACGGCGGCGTTCCTGTTGAAATCAAATACCGCAGCAAGCCTCTGCGCCGCAGCAGAATAGTTACTTTGTGCGATGTATCAGGATCAGTCTGGGCAGCAGCACGTTTCATGTTGAATCTGCTCTATTCCCTTCAGGAGTGTTTTGACAAGGTCAATAGTTTTGTCTTTATCGATGATCTGACGGACGTTACGGCAGTTTTTGAAGAAAATGAGATTAACGAGGCTATCAAATTTGTTCTGGAAGAGGCCGATGTTAATTATAATGCCGCGACGGATTATGGAGTTACATTGCGCCATTTCGAGCGAGATTACATGGATCTGCTGACAAAGAAGACAACCTTGATCATTGTTGGTGATGGACGTTCCAACTATATGCATCCCGAAGATGCTATCCTGGGGAAGATGAGGGATAGGTGCCGCCGCGTTATCTGGTTAAATCCAGAGCCCGAACAGATCTGGGGCACGGGGGACAGCGAAATAAGAACCTATATGCAACACTGCCATGAAGTACGGCAGTGCGGCAATGTCAATCAATTGATTGCTTTTATCGAGGAGCTGGTTTTATAAAAATGACGGTAATTCCATCAGTGCAAATTATAGAAAAAATCTCAAGCTTTGCCGCGGAGCATATTGCTTGCCATCATGATTTATCAGAAAGGGATGATTTTCCTCATGAACTCTGGGAGAAAATGGCCAAAGTCGGGCTGTTTAAAATCGGTATTGAGAAATTCTACGGCGGTAGTGGCGGGGGATATCTTAACCTGACTGAAACTGCCGAAGCGCTGGTTAAAAATGGCTACAATATGGGGATTGCCACTTCCTGGCTCTATCAACAGATCGTCGCTAGATTTCTTATCGCGGGATTCGGCTCGGAAGAGCAAAAGCACCAACTTCTGCCGGAGATGGCTTTGGGGAAAATTAAGGTATCTTTTGCTGTTTCGGAACCGCAACGAGGAGCGCACCCTAAATATCTTAAAACAACAGCAGTCAAGAATGAATCATCTTACATAATCAGCGGTGAGAAAACTTACCTGACAAACGGTCCAATCGCGCAACTTTTTATTGTCATTGCCGTGACTGCGGAAGGAAAGCAAAAGGAATTTACCGCCTTTCTTGTTCCACGACAAACCGCAGGATTAAAAGTTGGCCCGCCATTGAATTTTAATTTTTTAAAACCATCACCACACGGTGGTATTGTGCTGAGCAATTGCCGTCTGCCGGATACAGCAATCCTGGGAAAAGAAGGCAAAGCCTATCGGGAGATGGTCATTGCTCTGGGAGAAATCGAAGACATCGTCATGATGGGAGCGGCAACAGGCGCAATGGCAGGGCAGCTCTCGTTATTGATTCGCGCTACCGGCGTGGATAATATCGCGTCAACTAAATTGCTGCAATCTAAACTGGGAGAGCAGGATGCCGCGTTGCAAACTATCCGGACAATTGCATACACGGCAACCCAGGGGTTAGATCAGGGTGATGCTCACTCTGCGTTACAAGCGATAAACTTTATGAATTTGACTGCGGAATTTCAAACACATATGGACGCAATTATTCAGAAGTGGAATCTGCATGCCGATGCACGTTATAACTATCTTCGATCTGATCTTACTGCTATGATGGCGCTCAAGAAAAATATTACACAATTGAGGCAGAAGAAAATGGAGCGGGGATTGTTAAACGATACTAGGTGAGATGTTAATGCTCTGGCGGAAAAAAATAGTTGAATTCTTCGGCTTGAAAAAAAGCATGGTAGCGCTACTGACTATGGTCATACTGGTCGGCCTGGGTGAAAAAATGGCCGAGCGCTTTTTGCCGATTTATCTTATGGCGCTGGGCGGTGGCGCTTTGACAATCGGCCTGCTAGGTGGCATGACTAATCTGCTTTCCGCTCTCTATTCCTTCCCCGGCGGCTACCTGAGCGATCGTCTCGGATATAAAAAGGCTCTCCTGGTCTTCAACCTGATTGCCTTATTTGGTTACAGCGTAGTCATTATTTTCCCGTACTGGCAGGCGGTGATCATCGGCGCAATTTTCTTTCTTTCCTGGTCGGCCATATCGCTTCCGGCGACGATGAGCCTTGTTTCCCGAGTTCTGCCGCAGGATAAGCGGACGATGGGTGTGACGATGCATTCGCTGGTTCGGAGGCTGCCAATGGCTCTGGGGCCAATCATTGGCGGAGTTCTGATCGGAATTTACGGAGATAAAACGGGCGTTCGTATGGCTTTTGTAGGGGCATTCATTCTGGGTATCGTTTCACTTATCCTTCAGCAGGTTATGATTGAGGAGGATAGCTCACAAGGCAAGGCGGAAAAAAGACCTTCGCGTCTCTGGCGATTCATGAGTCCGGCACTTCAGAACCTTCTCGTGTCTGACATTTTGATTCGTTTTGCCGAGCAGATTCCTTATGCGTTTGTCGTGGTCTGGTGCATCAAAAATCAGGGAATTACAGCAACCCAGTTTGGGTTGCTTACCGCCATTGAGATGATCACCGCAGTTTTGGTCTATATACCTGTGGCCTATCTGGCCGATCGTTCCACAAAGAAGCCATTCGTCGTCATTACATTTTTTAACTTCACCATTTTCCCGCTGGTGATTCTCTTTTCTCAATCCTTCACGATGATGGTGATAGCCTTTGTTATCAGGGGCTTGAAGGAATTTGGCGAGCCGACGCGCAAGGCTCTGATTATGGATCTGGCGCCGGAGGACAAAAAAGCGGGAATGTTCGGACTATACTATTTGATCCGAGATGTAATTGTTTCCATCGGCGCCTTCGGAGGAGCATTCCTCTGGCAGATATCCCCCGAAGCTAATTTTTTGACGGCATTTGCCTGCGGACTTATAGGGACAATCTATTTTTGGATTTACGGGAAAGATCTTGGTCCAAGCAAGCCAATATCAACCGCGACCCATGTCATCCTTTAATTTAGCAAGTTCGCCAATCATGATTTGGCGAACCATTTCGGCGGTTTCTTCAACGGAAAGATTGGCGAATCGCTCATAGGGGATTTCATCCAGCACGCGCACAACTATCCGGTGAATGCCTTGAGTATCCATTTTCCATTTGGGCAGCGCGATACCGGTGCCATTTACTACAAGCGGCAGGATCGGCACTTTGGCCTGCTTAGCAAGGATAAAAGCACCCGGTTTAAAGGCCTTGATCTCATTGTCGTGGGAGCGTGTTCCTTCCGGATAAATACACACAGACTCTCCGGCCGCCAGCGTCTTTTCACTGTCGATCATCATCTTTTTAGAGCCATCTTTATTCCCGCGAACAAGTTTAATATAACGGTTAAGATACATATTCCAGCCTATAAAAGGTATCCGGAAAATCTCGGCTTTAGAGACAATTTTGTAATATAAAAAAAGACGGAAATGCACCAGAATATCGAGCTGCGATTGATGGTTAGAGACTATCATGTAGGTAGTATTTTTTTTGTATTTTCCCCTTCCCTGAATTTTTACAAACCAGGTAGGCATTGCCCAGGTATAGAAGGATGCCCAAAAGCAGGTATAGTAATGCAGAAGCTTAAGGTGCTTATCAAAAGGAATAGTGAGAAGCCAAATTGTAAATGCAATGACGAAAAAAATGGGGAAAGTTATGGCCATGACAATAAGTATGTAGGTAGTTAAAATTTTTCCGAGCATTTTGTCTCCTTATGCGATGATCTTGACGGAGCAAATCAAACTATCATCTAAAAATCAAGGTTAAAACATCCTAGCGCATTATTACCATTATTACGTTGACACGCAATACCATTTTCCTTATACTCCCCTCCAGAAAAATTGATATACATGAAGTTTAACTTCATCAATAATATTCAGGAGGTAGGATAAATGAATTTTGCGCCAACAGAAGAACAGTTAATGGTAAAGGACATGGTACGTAAATTTGCCGAAACGCAGATCAAACCGATTGCCGCGGATTTGGATCACACTCATCGTCATCCCGAAGAGATCTGTCGCAAGCTTGGCGAGATGGGAATTATGGGAGTATCCGTTCCAACGGAATACGGCGGGGCGGGAATGGACAACGTGACCTATGTTATGGCCATGATCGAAATTTCCAAAGCCTGTGCCAGTTGCGGTGTTATCGTGTCGGTGAACAATACCCTCTATGGTCATCCGGTTAAGACTTTTGGAACTCATGAACAGAAACTAAAATTTCTCCAGCCTGTGGCAGGTGGAGAGGTCGAAGGTTGCTATGGTTTAACAGAGGCGGGAGCCGGATCAGACGCGGCGGCGCTTCGCTGCAAAGCAGAATTGAAGGGCAATAAGTATATTGTCAATGGAACAAAAACTTTTATTACCAATGGGAATGTCGCCCGTTACTGTGTTTTGGCGGCAACAACGGATTCATCTCTCGGTTATAAGGGAGTAATTAACCTCATCGTAGATTTAAAGGAAACACCGGGATTCAAGGTGGGAAAGATTGAAGAGAAGTTGGGAATCCTGGCTTCCGGAACGTCGGAACTCGTCTTTGAAGACGCGGAGGTGCCGGCAGCAAATTTATTAGGCAAGCCGGGGCAGGGCTTCCAGCAGATGATGGCAGGACTCAATGCCGGCCGGATCGGCATCGGCGCCCAGGCCTGCGGGATTGGTCGAGCATGCCTGGAAGATTCAATTGCCTATGCCAAAGAGCGTGTTCAGTTCGGTAAGCCCATTGCGGTCAATCAGGCCATCCAGTTTAAGCTTGCTGACATGGCGACAGAACTTGATGCGGCGGAGCTTTTGCTTCTTCGCGCAGCCTGGTTGGAAGACAATGGCCATGATTTCGAGAAGGAATCGGCCATGTCCAAATATTTCGCTTCCGATGTCGCCATGAAAGCGGCAATTGAATGCGTTCAGATTTTCGGCGGCTACGGTTACGTCAAGGAATACCCGGCAGAACGCCATATGCGCGATGCGAAGATCTGCCAGATCTACGAAGGAACCAATGAGATCCAGCGGGTAGTCGTTGCCCGCAAACTCCTCGGGCAGAGATAACAGTTTTGTAAAAAGTCAGCATGTTGCTTTTTTACGAAATCATCAAAGATATTTCCTGAAATCAGCAATCAATAGGGGGTGGGAAAAGCATTATTATTCCCTCCCCTATTTTTGAATAAAGGCCAAAGAAAGCAACCGGCATAATTTTAGTCATTGTGTATCATTGTTATTTTAAAACCCCTTCCGCATAAAGAACAAAAACTTTCTGCACTTGAAATATTGTGCAAATTCTGATTAATCTACGTTCTAGAGGCTTTCTTATATGACTGCGAAAATTGCTAAAGATGAAAAAAGCGCGGGATTGGTTTCATCCGCGCTGAAGGTGAATCTCGAAAGAACGGCTGTAGACGTTGCTATACCTGCGCAATACGATCCTTTGCTCAAGGTTGTGGAAAGTCATTTCGGCCTGCAGAAAAAGACACAAGATCTGCTGACTGAACTCAACCACCCGTTTGTCAATTGGGAATATGTTATAAAAGAGTTGAAATCCATTTCCATCGGAGATTTCTATATCTATAATCATCATCAGGATGGACTTACCGCTCTTAGAGTAATTCTGAAGATATACCTGGATGTGATTAAATTGCCGCAAAGCGAGGATCTAAAAGACAGCGCCATTCATTATCTTTTTGATTACATCGACACTCTCCTTGCTCAGAGCAATGAATTTCTTCCCCGGAATTTAGTTTTGGTTCCCGAGATCATCGGATTATTGCTGGCCGAATCGGAAGGGGAGGCGGCCATCTTTAAAAAAACCTCGGCCTATCTTAAAAGAACTATACGTTACATTGTGGAGAATAATATCAATTTTGATATTACTCTGTTCGATCAGTTGCTCTACAGAATGTTCAAAATTACATATCAGCACTGGCTTGCTCAGCCCGACCCTTCAGATTGGTTTGCCGCGGAAGAAGGAGAATCAGCAGAAGAAATTAAAACATACAAAAGCTTCATCGAGCCTTTGAGCCATGAATATTTGCGACTTCAGCTCACTTCGCTGGAATCCCTGCGCTCGGAGGAACAAAACGTAAATTTTGCCCGGACAAAAAAATATCTGGAGATGCCGGACTATTTCCAGATAGTTAATGGATATTCGCTTGTTGCAGGCCAGTTGGAGAAATCCGCTGATTTCCAGGGGCGTCAACATCTGGCGAAGCTGGACTTTATGTTCAACATCATGAGTGTCCCCGGACTGAGCGATATTCACAGTACTACTCTGAGGGAAATAAATTATTCCCTGAAAATGGTTTTTCAGGAAGGGCAAAAAGATAATCTGGACGATTTTGTGCAGAGAATTTTCGGCCTGCTGAAAAAGAGCAAATCCCGGAGTGAGTTCAGTGGTGCAATTATTGATTGCATCACAACGATGGCGAAAGAAGTATTTGAACAGAACAACCATCCACTTGTGGATACGTTTATTGATGAACTGATTGCTTATGGTTTTCAATATCCGGAAATTAAAGGGGCGACAGCGGAATGGCAAGTTCAGGTAAATCCTGCCCATATTGCCAACATAAGATCGTGGCTGGAAATAATTGCCCTGAAGCCCAGGTGGACAAAGAGGTTGCTTTCCGCCTTAATTGTCAACTTAAAAATTGGCGGAATTTTTGTCCGGGATACCGATCTTATTCAGAAAGATATTTCGGCCCTGCTCAATGCCGAGATCGCTCCGGCATACAATCTAATAAAACAGCTTCTACGGGTCTTTCCGGTATATTTTACCGAGATCGGCGCTGAAGGCGAATTAAGAGATGTCTCCACTAATGTGGATGAACTATCGCATCGTAATGACAAGCTCCTCTACTTTCTGCGCAAACAGTCCCACGTCGAAAGTAACAGCATGCTGGTGGATTTTGTAGAGGATATTTTTAGATACTGGTTTTCCGGAGAAAAGGAATCTGTGCGCAAACATCTGCCCGCTGAAGTTTATGAACAGGTAATAAGCTCCGGTGAATATTTCAATGACATGCACAGGGCATTTAAATATTTATTCGCAAGGGTTCAAAGTGATCCTCGCAAGTTTCTTGATTGGGACAGCGCCCGCGTGCAAAAAGAGTTCCACCATATTAAAGGGGTTAGTTCCCGTGATCAGGAAAGAACCTTGCTCATGATTCGCCTCTATCAGTTGTTGTATAAAAAATACTATCCCCAGTACCTGGATTTATTAAAGGATCTGGAAGCGGTGAGCGCTTTCCCTAAATCAGAAATATTATCGCTGAAAATTGCTCTGGGCAAGAAGAATCATTTCAAGAGTCTTACGATAATCTTAAAATTCTTATCCATATTAAAGGCCAGGATTCTTTCTTCAGAGAAGACTAAATTCTATGAGAATATCTATTACAAAAGGCACATTGCGGCGGGTATTCCGTCAATGTACGGAACTTACCATGAACAGAAATTTGAGGCAGTCGGTCTGTCTTTGCGGCTGGAGAGTCTGGCCACAATGCTTTTTGAGGAATTGATTCAATCGTTAAATCTGAAATTTGTTACCAAGCGTACAATCACGAAGATCCATACATATCTGTGGCTCTATATTAATGCTCTGGAGTTGGAAGGTATTGCGACAGAGGGTCTGGTGGCTAAAATTAAATACGTGACCAGCGCTTTGGCTGTCCGGCAGTTCACCCTCGAGCAATACATAGATATCTTCCGCTTCATTTCCAAAGGCATTCAGGATATTCTCCGTGATTATTATATCGACGCGCACAGTACTAATTTGCATGTTATTATTCGACAGGTGTTTCTCTCTAATGTTGTGGACGATGCCAAAGCAAATCAGCAGAAGGAAGAAAAAGTGATTTATCAGCACTCGGAGAATTTTATCCGCACGCTGATGTCGCAGGCCTTCAGCGTGCAGGTGCTGGATAATTTTGTCCACGCGGTCATTAAAACTCTGAGCGCGGAGCAGGACAGGTTAAAGGACAATAAACGGATTCTGAAGCTTGTTATGTCCTATAATCCCGAGCTGTCCCTTACCTCCATTTATAAAAAGAATAAACGGTTGGATAATCAAATTCTTCTGGGTAACAAGGGATATTTTCTCAAAGTACTTGTCTCGCTTGGGTTTCGGGTTCCTCCCGGGTTTATTTTCACGACAGAAGTATTTCGAGGTTTTGACGCGGTTTATGGCGATAAGTACATCTTTAATGATCTGGCCGTCAGAGTCAACAAAGAGATATCTACTCTGGAGAATATGACCGGACGTAAATTCGGTGATCGTAACAATCCTTTGCTTTTATCCGTTCGAAGTGGCGCTGCTGTCTCACTTCCCGGGATGATGCAGTCATTTTTAAATGTCGGCATCAACACATCAATCGCGGAAGGCCTGAGTAAAAACGAAGAATTTAAGTGGGCGGCATGGGATTGTTATCGCCGCTTTTTACAGACATGGGGAATGTTCCAGGGCATTAATCGTAATTTTTTCGATGTCATCATGCAGAGCTTCAAACACAAATATAATGTGGCTAAAAAGATCCGCTTTCTTCCTGATCAGATGCAACAACTCGCCTTGGCCTATAGGCAGGGTATGGTGGAAAATAATGTTACGATCAACGACGTGCCCATCGAGCAGTTAAAGCACGCGGTTCAACAGGTTTTTGCATCGTGGAATTCTGAGCAGGCGAAGATTTATCGCCGTCAGATGCATCTTTCTGATGAATGGGGCACTGCGGTTGTTGTCCAGGCGATGGTTTTTGGAAACTTAAATGAGCACTCCGGTTCCGGCGTTATTTTTACCCGCGATCCTAAAGGTTCATCTTTCGATGTGACTCTGTATGGAGATTTTATCTTTGGAGTTCAGGGACACGATATAGTATCCGGCCTTGTGGAAACATATCCCATTTCAGAAAAGCAGCGAATCTCAGAAAACCGGAATGAAGAAATATCGCTGGAGGCAAAATTTCCGGAAATCTACGCGGAATTGGTTAGGCTCGCGGAAATCCTTATTTATGAGAAGGGCTTTAATCATCAGGAAATTGAATTTACTTTTGAAGGGCCGGGCAAAGATAAGCTATATATACTGCAAACAAGAGAAATGTTTCAAATAAAATCAAAACGATTGAAACATTTTATAAATACCGATCTTCTGCAATCTTCAATGCTGGGAATGGGCATAGGTGTGAGCGGTGGAGCTCTTTGTGGCAGGGCGGTGTACGCAGAAGGAGATATTACATATTTCCGCGGCGCCGAACCGAAAACTCCCCTCATTCTGTTGCGTCCGGATACGGTTCCTGACGACGTCGGAGTGCTGCTGCAGGTTGAAGGATTACTGACGGCAAAAGGAGGAGGAACTTCACACGCCGCGGTGACTATTCCACAATTAGGCAAGGTCGGCGTTGTTGGCTTCAGCAAACTTAAAGTATTTGAGTCTGAAGGCTACGCAAAAATTGACGAGCACACAATCAAGGCGGGCGATTTTATCTGTATAGACGGATGGAGTGGAACGGTCTATTCCGGGAAGCACGAAAGTGAGTCTGATAAAATTCAGCAGATAACTGTATAAAGACAATTTATGATAACTGTTTTTCTACAGAATATTTTTGTGCACGAAGACCGTCAGATCCCCCACTCTGTTTGTATAGCTGCCATATTCGTTATCATACCAGCCGAAAATCTTGGCATGAACAACAGGCACCTTCATAGTCTTTTCTGAGAAACTCTTCAGCAGGTTTTCAGGCAGGTTAGGAATCTGTGAGAGGTCCACATTGATAAAAGCTGTTCGAACGTGGTTAAATTGTCCTTCAATGATCACCGCCGCGTCCACTCCAATTAAATCGGTGGAAACATTTTGATCCATGGTGAATTTAACTAAATGTTCCGGATTGCTTTCCGCTGTTTTGCGGTAAATCTCATTAACCATTTTCGTATCGAGAGTCGTTGCCTTGTCCGCCTTATTATGGCGCGCTTGAAAAGTAACATTCAGAACAATTAAGGAAAGTGTATTGGTGGGGACTCTGATGGAGTCGGCCATAAATCCTATGTTCTTTACCTCCGGTATAACCAGTCCCAGGGCTTCGGCGGCGTTTGTTGAAGTCAGGATGATGTTATTGAGAATGCTACGGTTCTTTCTCAAATCCTTCTCGCCGGCTTTGGGAACGCTATCGAGTACACTCTGGGTATTAGTAACTGCATGGATGGTGGACATGGAGGCTGTGAGAATAGTATTTGTTTCCTCATTGGCAAGCAGTGGTTTAATCATGTGAGCTAAGCCCGTTGTCGTGCACGAGGCAGCGGAAATCAATTGGTGCTTCTTTTGGTCGTACGCGGTATGGTTTATTCCATAAATTAAAGTCACAGCATCATCAGGTACGGCCAGAGCTTTGTTCTTTATCTTGAAGGGGGCGGAGTTGATTACCACTCTGGCTCCACCCTGACAGTGGCCGCGAAGCGAACCATTCTTATCGCCTGCGGCTATTGTTGGATCTTTGAACTTTCCTGTGCAATCAACGACTATATCGGCGCCGTATTTGCGCCAGGGAATGTCTGCCGGGTTTCTTGCTTCACGCAGTATCGTTACCGGCACACCATCAATCAATATTTTGCCGTTCTTTTCATCTGTAATCTGAATAACGCGTTCGGATTTTATACCGTGGAGAAATCTATGAAGAAGTCCGTAGGTTGCATCTTTCTCTATCATCTGTGCTATGGAATCCAGGCTGGTTCCTGCTTCTCTTCCCAGATTGACAACAATTTCCTTAAAGTATTTTCTTCCCACATGATGCCACAAAGTCAATTTGCCAATCCTGCCTTGACCATTGATTCCCAGAATTGGCGGTCTATTTTCAAATACTTGAGCCTTTGTCATGATAAAATACCCCCTTTATTTCCGTCTCTGTGAGGAAACGAACTGAAAAATGAAATTGGATTGTGAAGGCGAAATGATACTGATTGAAATACTCATACATCCTATCCTTGAGAAGACCGAAATGTTCATACAAGAAAGGTTTGACAAAGTCAATACTTCAAAAAGGAATAAAACAATTAACAACAACAGCCTTTATTATTAGCAGTTTTGCTGCCGGTGTCAGGGCCGCAACAAAACTCGCCATCGCGTCCTAACATGGAATTGATCACCGCGGCCGCGCAGCCGACACCTGATTGCACGGATATAGCATCGACCGGACAATTTCGGCTGCAAGCTCCGCATTCCATACAGGCATCACGATTTTGAATTACTACATGCTTGCTATTCATTTTAAAGACTGCATGGGGGCAAACATCCAAACACATTCCGCATCCGGTGCATTTATTATCGTCCAGTTGCAGCGTAACAACATCTTTAAGGTAAACCAAATTTTTCATTTCTTTATCTCCTATGAAATCAAGATTGCGCCTATCCATGTAATAATACCGATAGCGATGGCAGCGATCTGCAGAGGCAGTGCCCAGCGCATTTCCTTTTTCACTCCGGATAGCGAAGTATAGGTGGATGCCCCGGTAAAATTCATCGTCAAAAATGCCGATATTGCCGGAATTATCAGCAGCCAGGCTAGAGTTTCAATCCGGCCCGGCCATGCTTGCAGGTTGATGTCCCGCAAATAAAGTAGAATCAGGAAAGTGACAATGCCAATGAAGAAACCCTTAATCGAAAATGCCCGTCCCGGCAGATATGGCAAGAGCAAGGTGCTAAACACAGCACCTGAAACAATGGCGCAAAGTATTGCCAGAACAGCAAATAATCCGTAACTGCCAGCGTTTGCCCAGAATCCGGCAGGTCCCATAATGCCACTGAGAACCAATAATACAGGGGCGATAATTAGAAAAGCTTTCAGCGCTTCCATAAGTTCAATGGGTATCAGCACAGCTCTTTCTTTTAAGGGGAAACTCATTATCCGCATTTGTTCGGTTGCCTTGGAACCGGCATCAAGATAAGCCGATAAATCTTCCGCGCGTATCGGGCCATATTGAACTTTAAATCCCGAGAGTTTCGCTACAATGTGTGCGGCCACTCCCGGTGCGCATAGTTGGGGCAGGATTAATTTTCTGTGTTTTACGATGCTGGCAAGGACGCTTGATTTTATTCTTCCAACGAGTTCCTCTGTACCAAAGGTGCCTTTACCTGCCGCGCACCACACATTGATTCCGTCTGTATCCAGAACCAGAATCCAGACATCCCGCCCGGGTAGTGCTTTGCGCAAACGATCAAAACTCATCTTGTAATTGGCGGTGACTAAAACAGACGAGTTATCATCTGGATTGCCCAGAGCGTAAAGGCCCGGAGCCACGCTATAATCCATTCGAAATACACCAAAGCGCGCTTTTATTGTTCCCCAGTGATCTTGCCAGCTCAAAGCTGATGATACTTGTGGTAAGTGGCCGACTGATGTGAGGATTGATCCGCTAAGAAAGGATTGGTTCAACGCGGAGACTGTATTTCGAATATGCTTTTCTGTGTTGCCGCAGCCGCAGTCAGATTTATCCTGTATCATTGGAAATTCAAATTTATTTTTGGAATCAGAATAATTATCCATATTGTTTTCCTTTTAATGCGTATTTTTGCTGCAACTGCAAGCGTTGGACGAATTTTTTATGGCATTGATGAAAATATTTACACATTCCAATACCTCGGTTTTCTTTTTTTCAGGGATGTTATTCGTAACTTTCTGGTAGAAGTCCATCAAACACAAATATACTTTTTTGTGCATCTCAATGCCTTCCTCTGTTAATGTAAGCTTTACAGCGCGGGAATCATGATCGGCCTTATTACGACGTAAAAACCCTTTATTAATAAGCGGATTAACCAGGCGGGTTGTTGTGCTTTTCTTTACCGATAAAATTTGATGCAAATCAGCCATATTGAGTTCTTTTACTTTGGCTGCCGCGTCCAGGATCATGAACTGATGAAAAGTTACGCCTTCGCAAAATGCCTCATCACGGCAACAGCAACGCATTACCTGAGAGAGACCACTAAAGACAGCCATTAATTCAGAACTGCTATCATTTATTTTTATTAACATGGTTGTATTATACAACCAATTCTGTATTTGTCAAGATAAACATTTTTTGTTCAGAAGCAAATAAGCGTCTATTATATTAGTCTTTTCTAGTGGACAGCAGATAATAATTGCAATAACGAGGCAGATTAATTATTATAATAGCATAGTCACATAAGAAGAAAAGAATCTTGTCCTTATAATATTATTAGCTGTTGCCAAATAATTTTTATCAAAGGAATAACTTTTTTATCTGCAACGTCGGTAACATTTTATAAATTCTTATTATTCTTGACAAAAAATAAATATCTTATAATATGAATTATCATTCATATTATGAATAACTGTTCAAGAAGAGAATTGGTCAATGGTAAGATCTGAAAGAAAAGAGCGCGAGTTCAACACGAGGCGGGCGGGAATTTTGGAGCAGGCAGAAAAAATATTTGCCGCCAAAGGGTTTCATGATGTCACGATGGCGGAAATTGCCGGCGCTTCAGGTTTTTCCATTGGGTCGCTTTATCAGTTTTTTAAAGGTAAAGAGCATCTTTATTCAACGATGATTAGCGAAAAAATCGATTTGATGTACAATAAAATTCATCAGGAAGTGGAATCGACAAAGGATCTTGCCGGTAAAATTGCCACGCTGATTGACGCTCAATTGCAATTTGTAGAGAATAACGCCGATTTTTGCCGTATATTTATACGCGGAGAAAACGAAGCTTTATCCGAAATGATGACTTCCATACGACAAAAGCTGATCAATGATTATTATCAACATATTTCTTTCATTGAAAAAATATTAAAAAGCGGTATAAAGAGCGGCTTATTGCGTTCTCTGCCGCCACGGGAAATGGCAGGGGCACTATCTCATTTGATCAGGGCGGCATCAGTTGATTGGGTTTTAGTGCCATCAAAAGAACCATTAAGTTCGAAAACGGCATTTATTTTAGACATTTTTTTAAATGGAGCAAAAAAATATGATTAACAAAATATGGTACATATCGCTTTTGGCCTTGTTTATATTTCCGCAGCAGGTTTTTGCGCAAGGGCCTTTGACGTTGGAATCGAGTATTGAAATTGCATTAAAAAACAGTATTGTTTTAGACATAGCCAGGGAAGGGGTCAAAGGCGCCACTGCTCAAAAAAGGGAAGCCATTACGGGCTTTTTGCCGAAATTCAACACCTCCTATAGTTACACGCGTTTGAATGAAGCGCCGTTTTCCAGGTTTCAGGGTCTTCCTTTTCCGTATAGTGGCATGAATGGAATGGAAATCCCTGTAGGAACACAAAATAATTACAACTGGACGATAGAAGCCAGGCAGCCTCTTTTTACCGGCGGTGGATTGATCGCTAATTATCAGGCTACTAAAATTGGCGAGGATGCCGCTCAGATTGAAGAGACCGCCAAGATACAGGATGTCGTACAGGAAGTAAAGATTGCTTATTATGATATTTTACGCGCGCAGAAAATTCTGGAAACGGCGCGCCAATCCGTGGAGATGCTCAGCGCTCATCGCAATGTTGCCCAGAATTATTTCCAGGTCGGCATGATTCCCAAAAACGATTTGCTGCATGCCGAGGTAGAACTGGCCAACGGCAAACAGGCTCTGGTTAAAGCTCAGAACGCGGTCGAGTTAAGTAAGGCCCGCTTCAATACTATTTTAAAACGCAAAATATTTGCTCCGGTGGAAATTATCGATGTTCTTAAATATCAGCCATATGACAAATCATTTGAGGAATGTTTTGATATAGCTTTAAAAAACCGCCCGGAATTAAAGATTGCCTCGTTAAGAGCAAAACAGGCAGGGAAGTTGGTTAATGCCGCCCGTAGCGAGTATTTTCCGACACTAGGCATTGTGGGGAACTATGGACGCTTCGGCGATAATCCTTCTGTCGCGGGCAGTGATTTTAAAGACGCGGAAAGCTGGTATTTGATGGGTGTGGCCAGTTGGAATTTCTGGGAATGGGGCAAGACGAAATTCCGGGTGGATGCCAGCAGTGCCAAAGAAAATCAAGCGCTTGGAGCACAAAAAGAATTAAACGATCAAATTGCCTTGGAAATTAAATATGCCTCTTTGGTTTTACAGGAAGCGGAAAAACAAATTACCGTTTCTCAGAAAGTCATCGAACAGGCGGAAGAAAATTTCCGTATTTCCGAAGAGAGATACAAGGAAAGGGTAGCCACTTCCACCGAAGTTTTAGAAGCCCAAACACTGCTGACCAAGGCAAAATCAGAATATGCCAATGCCCTGGGCGATTACAATATAAATTTAGCCAAGCTGCAAAGGGCTATGGGAACAATTTGGCCATAGCTTTCTACATAGAGATCATCGACGAAAGGGTTAATCAATGAAGAAACTATTATACGGAATAGTCATATTGGTTTGGACAGCTGTTTTGGTTACAACGGCACTTGCGCAGGAATATACATTGAGTGACTTGTATCAGCAGGCGCTGAAAAATTCCGAAAAAATAAAAATGGCGCAGGAAAATCTATACATTGCCCAATACGGTAAAGATAAAGCCTGGGCTGTTTTAATTCCCAGAGTTACTGCTTTTGGCACTTACAACCGTTTTTCGGAAAGCAAGTATGGCTCTCCCCCTGCATACAGTACTGTTCTTATTCAACCTAATGAATCAGGCAACTGGGGTGTCCGCGCGGATCAATCTTTTTCTTTAAGTGTGCGAGAACTCACCGCACTTAAGGTGGCCGGCCAGATAATTACCAAGAGCGAATTTGATTTGGATGCGACAAAAGCTGATTTTGTTCTGATCGTTGCTTCTGCCTATTATGATGTAATGAAAGCAAAAAAAGCGCTCGAAATTGCGGCAGCCAATATGGAACGTCTGACTTCATATCGGAATTCCGTGGAAAAAAGAGTAAAAGTAGGTGAACTTACCAAGACGGCATTATTGCGGTCGGAAGGTGAGCTCTCCGGAGCGCGCGCTGACTATCTTCGGGCGACCAACGCGTTTCAACTGGCACGCTTTGCCCTTGTGCGTATAACCGGTGTTGAAGATGAATTCCGCTTGAAGGAAACAGCACTTCCCGAGCAGGATAATATTGCATTGACTAATCTACGCAGTATCGCTTTTGATAAAAGGGCCGATTTAAAAAGTTATGATATGCAGACAAAAATGGCGGAGGGTTATGTATCTTATGCTCTCGGTGCCTTTTGGCCCAGTTTAAGTCTATTTGCTATCTATAACAAAGCCGATCAGAATCCCCCCGGATCAACTCTCAACAGAGAGACTCTTGTAGCCGGTGCATCTTTATTGTTCCCTTTCTTTGAAGGTGGTTTGCGGGTGGCAGAATACAAGGAAGCAAAGGCAAAAGAGCGGCAGGCAAAATTAGCTTATGATGATTTTAAAAAGAGTGTGGATATAGAATTGCAAGGGTCTTATCTTGATTTGCAAACACAGAAAGGCGCTCTTCAGTTCTCGGAAGACCAGCTGGCTTTTGCTCAGGATAATTACGGCGCTGTAGTTCGGCAGTTTGATAATGGCCTCGCTACGAATCTTGATGTTATGGACGCAAATTCACTGCTTCTTTCCGCTGAAAAAAACGTGGCGGAAGCATATTATAACTATCAACTTGCTTACTTAAGAGTTAAAAGATCAAATGGTACATTGTTACAGTTTGTCATTAGCAGTAATCAATAAGATAAGCCATGATTGGCTGATTCCGGGGAGGATATTTTTATGAATTTAAGAAAGTTTGCTAATCCAGAAAAATATAGGATTTCAGGATATCGGGCTAAGCAATCACTTGGCTTGATTATGATTTTAGCAATGGTAAGTCTTATGTTGGTTGCTTGCACGAAAGAAAAAAAAGAACAACCGGAAAGAGCGGTCAATGTAAGAATTGCTACTGTGGAAAAGAAAAAAATTCAACCTTATCTGGAAACAACGGGAACTCTGAAAGCAGATGAAGAGGTAACGGTAAGTTCTGAGGTAGATGGCATCGTCAGGCAGATCAGTGTGGACGAAGGTTCGCCTGTTAATAAGGGAACTCTTCTGGTCGAAATCAATGAGATCGATTATATTTTGGACTGGAAAAGATCGGAAGCAGCATTAAAACAGGCAGAAGCTAATTTGGCGAATGCTAACGCCGAATATAAGAGGAAAAATACTCTGTATCAGGAAGAACTGATTACCAAGCAGCAGTTTGATGATATAACTACAAAAATAGCTCTGGCGGAAGCGGAACAGGACAGGGCAAAAGCCACTTTAGCAATTTCTAAAGAAAAGCTTACCCGAACAAAAGTATATTCACCTTTGACCGGGGCGGTGAAAGAGAAGAGAGTTTCTGTCGGCGATTATGTGCGCAACGGAACACCGCTATTACAGTTAATTAAAATTAACCCCTTAAAACTTAATTTTACAATTAGTGAAAAAGATGCGTCAAGCATCAAAATAGGGCAGGAAGTTGCTTTTAACGTTGATTCTTATGCCGATAAACAATTTAAGGGCAGAATAAGCTTGCTTTACCCGAATGTGGAAGAAAGAACGCGAACCCTTCAGGCAGAAGCCCTGGTACCCAATGCCGATCACTTATTAAAACCGGGATATTTTGCCAGGACACTTATCTATACGGCGAAGCCGCGCGAAGTCGTCCTTGCTCCGATTACGTCACTGCTTTATGACAACGCTGTTATTCGTATATTTGTGGTCGATGGAGATAAGGCACGGGAAAGGGTTATTAAGATAGGCGGAAAATATGGAGAGTTTGTAGAAGTTCTGGAGGGTCTGAAGGAAATGGAACAGATTGTCGTTATTGGCCAGAATAATTTAGCGGAAGGGGTAAAAGTGAATGTGGCTCGCTGATACATCGGTTAAACGTCCCGTTTTTGCCACCATGGTTATTATGGCCCTGGTGGTGCTGGGCATCGTCAGCTATCCTAGTATTGGCGTTGATCTCTTGCCCAAAGTTGATTTTCCTATTGTCACCATTACGACTACGCTCAAAGGCGCCAGTCCCGAAGTAATGGATGTAGATGTAACTGATATGATCGAGGGATCGGTGAACACGATCAATGGCGTGAAAAGTATCAACTCGGTCAGTGCCGAAAGCGTTTCCCGAGTTACCATAGAATTTGTTCTGGAGAGAAATATTGATCAAGCTGTTCAGGATGTGCGCGAAAAGGTATCCCTGATTCGCTCCAAATTACCGACAGATATTGATGAACCCAGAATAGCTAAGGTAGATCCGGATGCATCACCTATTTTATATCTTAATCTTTCCGGTGATAAAACTGTTCGAGAGCTTTCCACTTACGCTGATGAAATTTTAAAAGAACAATTCCAAAGAATCAATGGTGTGGGTGATGTAGGTTTTAGCGGTTTAAGGCTGCGGCAAGTGCGCATTTGGCTGGATGCCGCAAAAATGCAGGCTTATCAGGTTGCACCCGCCGATGTCGTTCGCGCCCTGCAGCGGGAAAACATTGAATTGCCGGGTGGGCGGGTTGAGACACAGACTAAGGAATACACTGTCCGGATCAAGGGCGAATTTGCCAAAATCCCTGATTTTAATGATTTGATTATCAGCTATTACAAGGGAGCGCCGGTGAGAATAAGACAAATCGGCAAAGCTGAAGACGGCATGGAAGAAAAACGGACAGTTGCCCGTTATAACGGAGTTACCGCTGTCGGCATGAGTATTCAAAAACAATCAGGAACAAACACAGTGGAAGTTGCCAACCGGGTAAAAGCTGAAATTACGAAAATAAATACAACTCTTCCTCCCGGAATGAAAATAAATATTGCCATGGATCAATCTTTATTTATCATCCGTTCCATTAACGAAGTGCAGTTTCACCTTCTCATGGGCAGTATCTTTGCGATTCTGGCAGTATTTATCTTCCTTAAAAATATGCGGACTACTTTGATCAGCGCCGTCGCCCTGCCCGTATCCATTATTTCCACGTTCGCGCTCATCAATGCTTTCGGATTTACTTTTAATAACATGACGATGCTGGCGCTCTCACTCTCTGTCGGTTTATTGATTGACGATGCCATTATTGTCATTGAAAATATTTACCGGCATGTGGAAGAAGGGATGGAACCGCGCGAAGCGGCAACTTTTGCCACATCGGAAATTGGTCTGGCTGTTATGGCGACAACCTTTGCTATTGTAGGCATATTTTTGCCTGTTGCTTTCATGAAAGGAATTATCGGCAGATTTTTCCTCCAATTCGCCTTGACCGTTGTTTTTGCCGTATTAGTGTCCCTGCTTGTTTCTTTTACATTAACGCCAATGATGGCCTCTATTTTTCTAAAATCAAAAAAAGATTCATCTAAAAATCCTTTGATTCCTGCTGCCAAAGGGAATTTTATCGGTCGCTTAGCATTTTGGAATCAAACCGGAGAATTTCTGGAAAAATATTATAAAAAACTGGAAAGCGTTTACCGGAATGTTTTGGAGTTTTCTTTAAAGTACAGAAAATTAATGCTCATTGGAGCGCTGGTTGTCTTTTTCCTGAGTATTCTTTTGGTGAAATATGGCTTAAAACAAGAATTTGTTCCTCCGGAAGATCAGGGTAATTTTCTTGTCCGGTTGGAAGCTCCCATTGATTATTCTGTGGATTCAGTAGAGGCCTACTTCAAAAAATCGGAAGAGCTGGTCAGAGAAATAAAAGAAATTAATTCGCTTTTTTATTTTCAGGGATATGGTGGCTATGCCAACCGTGCCGTAATGATTGTAGGATTGATGAAAAAATCCAAGCGCAATAAAAGCCAGGAAGATATTAAAAAAGAAGTGCGCATTAAATTAAGGGAAATACCGGGACTTAAATTTTCTGCCGAAGATCTTTCGATTGTCGGCGGTGGGACAAGGCAGGTTCCTATCCAGTATAGTATTCGCGGGTTGGATTTGTCGGCATCACAAAATTATGCCAAGCAAATATCCGCTGAGTTTTCCAAGTTGCCCGGAGTAGTGGACGTGGACACATCTCAGGAAACAGGAAAACCGGAATATAAGGTTTATGTTGATCGCGATCGTGCCGCTGATTTGGGAGTGGATGTTGCCTCTGTTGCCGAAGCTATCAACTTGTTAGTTAGTGGAGAGTTGGATATTGCCAGATACAAAGACGAAGCACGCGGTAAGCGATATGACGTTCGTGTAAGACTGAATCCTCAAGATCGTGAAAGCAGCAGCGGCCTGCAGCGAATTTATGTTCGAGCTCGTGACGGGAAATTAGTCGAACTTTCTAATATTGTAAAAATACAGGAAGGCAGTGGACCAAGTGTAATCAACCGTGTTGACCGGCAACGCGCTGTCACCATATTCGCTAGTCTGGAGGGTAAACCATTAGGTGATGCCATGCAGGAACTAAACGATATAGCAGGCCGGATTCTTCCACCCGATTATGTGCCCAAATACCAGGGAATGGCCGATACGATGAAAGAATCTTTTGGCTACCTTCTATTTGCTCTGTTTTTAGGTATCGTTATGGCCTATATGATATTGGCTGCGCAATTTGAAAGTTTTGTCCATCCGGCAATAGTTTTGCTTTCTATGCCTCTTTCCTTTATCGGCGCCTTTGGAGCATTGTTTATCACCGGTAAGACGATGAACATATACAGCATGATTGGTTTAATTCTATTAATGGGTTTGGTAAAGAAAAATGCGATTTTGCTGGTTGATTATACCAATGTTTCGCGGGAAAGAGGAATGTCCAAACGCGAAGCGATATTACACGCCGGACCTGTCCGGATGCGGCCGATTTTAATGACTACATTTGCCATGATTTTCGGGATGTTACCTGTGGCTATTGGTGTTGGTGAAGGTTCGGAAACACGCGCACCAATGGGGATAGCCGTTATTGGCGGTTTGATTACTTCTTTATTCCTGACGTTAGTGGTAGTACCGGCAGCTTACGATATGTTTGATGATTGGCAGGAATATTTTAAGAAAAGAAAAATAAGAAAAAAAGCAGCAAACTCTTTGTTAAATTTGGGAAAGAAGGTGTAGATTATGAAGATGTTTCTGGTTGTTTACGCTGAGGCTTCCGATGAGACCATAATTGGCGAATTTAAGAACGCCGGATTCAAATCTTATACAAAAATGCAAGGCGCAACAGGTGAAGGCGAAGAGTCCGAACCAAAGCTCGGCACTCACTGTTGGCCGGGTAAAAACAATGCGCTGTTTATGGCAGTGCATGATGAAGATATTAAAAATATTTGCGATCTTGTACGAAAATTAAAAGTTGAGCATCCCCGCGCCGGTTTAAGAGCATTTACATTTCCCGTAGAAGAATGTATCTAATATTCTTCTTTTTTTTGGCTTAGCCGCTCTATAGTTACATTTATTTATCTTTTTGACAGTAAAATTCCGGCTAAAATGCCGACAGCGGCGCCGACAGCGGCTATGGTAAGCATGTTGTTAAAGGATGATTGCGCCAGCGGTATGAGTACCTGATCCATACCTTTTAAATTAGCCCCCCTTGTTATTACCACATCAAACGGCAGTTGGCCTATTAGAAAAGCTGAAGGCCGGTATAAAAACCCAAGAACGCCTCCGGCAACAAAGCCGACAATGCCTAATTGAATAGCTAAACTATTTGATTTTTTTGAACTCATAATTGTCTCCTTATTGTGTATTTACTTGTTTTAAAAATCATGTCGAGAACAATATTATATAACATGAGTATTAGCTTCACCACTCAATTGACCGCAGGCGGCGAGGATGTCACTGCCTTTGCTGGCGCGGAGCATGGTTGTGTAGTGATTATTAATCAGTGTCTGCTGAAAAACTTCCACGGTTTTCTGCGATGGTGATTTAAAAACTGATCCTGGATATTCGTTAAATACAATTAGATTTAATTTGCAGCGTAGCCCCTTCAATAAAACGGCCAATTTTCTGGCATCCTGCACAGAAGAATTCACTCCGTCAATTAAAATGTATTCAAAGGTCAACAGGCGGCGTCCGGGCATAGGATATTGTTTGCAGGCATCCAGCAAAACATCGAGGGGATATTTTTTGTTGACAGGCATTAGCTTATTGCGAGTTTCATCGTCCGATGCGTTTAATGATATAGCAAGATTGATGCAAATATCTTTTCCCAACTGAACTATTTGCGGGGCAAGCCCGCAGGTTGAAACCGTAATTTTTCGGTTGGAAATGCCCAGGCCAAAATCGCAGGTTAGGATGTTTATGGTCTTTAGAGTGTTTTCGTAATTGGCCAAAGGCTCACCCATACCCATCATGACGATGTTTTTGATGACGATGCCTTCCGGCGTTTCGTGTTTGAGCGCGATAAGCTGACCGACTATTTCCGACGGCAGCAAGTTTCTATTGAAGCCCTGCGAGGCAGTAAGACAAAACTTACAATCCATCGCGCAACCGGCTTGTGTGGATAAGCATATTGTCCAGTGGCTTTTACCCGGAATTAAAACACTCTCGATACAAAGACCGTCTTCCAGGCGCAGGAGTGCTTTCTTGGTTCCATCCTGCGATGTTAGTATTTTAACGATTTCCGGTCTCTGGATGCGGGAAATAGCGGCCAGTTTTTCACGAAAATCGCGGGAAAGAGTGGTCATATCATCGAAAGAAAGACTGCCGGATTGATACAGCCATTTCATAATCTGGCGGGCACGATATTTTTCTTTGCCGGCTGAAGAAATGAATATCTCCATTTCATCCAAGGTAAAATCAAGCAGATTCGGCAGGGCAGGGTTTGTTTTATTAACCATTGAGTTTTTTATTTAATGTGTCAGCGATGGCATCAATGAATCCTTCCGTGTTTACTTTCTTATTGGAAGGTTTCTTTTCGGCGAGCAGAAGCAAATCGCCGGTCATAACGCCTTCTTCAACTGTCGCCAGCGCTGCCTCTTCGAGCTTATTGGCAAAGTTAACCACTTCCGGTGTCGAATCTAATTCGCCGCGTTTGCGCAATCCGCCCGTCCAGGCAAAAATCAGCGCCATAGAGTTGCTGGATGTTTCTTCGCCTTTTAAATGTTTGTAGTAATGCTTTTGAACGGTGCCGTGAGCTGCCTCATATTCAAACCAGCCTTTGGGAGAAACCAGAACCGATGTCATCATGGCCAGAGAACCGCTGGCTGAAGCGATCATATCGGACATGACATCGCCGTCGTAGTTCTTCAGCGCCCAAAGCATACCGCCTTCACTCTTCATAATGCGCGCTACAGCGTCGTCGATCAAGGTGAAAAAATATTCTATTCCTGCCTTCTTAAATTTTTCTTTCCAGTTTTTCTTAAATTCCCTCTCAAAGATATCGCGGAAACCCGCATCGTATATTTTGGAAATAGTATCTTTGGTGGAAAACCACAAATCAATTTTTTCATCAAGAGCGTAAGTAAAACAGGCTATAGCAAAGCTCAAAATTGATTGTTCCAGGTTATGATTGATCTGAATGATTCCGGCGGAAGGAAAATCTTTTACTAAAGAACTTTTTGATTTGCTGCCCTCCTGCGGAGTGAAAATTATTTCCAGTCTTCCCGCTTGCGGTATCTGCATTTCAAAGTTGTCATAAACGTCCCCGTAGGCATGGCGGCCGATCGTAATCGGTTTTTTCCAGGATGAAACCGCAGGCGCAATGTTACCCACCAGAATTGGTTTGCGAAAAACTGTGCCGTCGAGCAGGGAACGAATAGTACCGTTAGGACTTTTCCACGCTTTTTTCAAGCCGTATTCTTTGACTCTGTCTTCATTGGGTGTGATCGTGGCGCATTTAATACCGACGCCGTATTTCATAATCGCTCGGGCGGCATCAACGGTTACCTTATCATCAGTGTCATCGCGATGTTTGACATGCAGGTCATAGTAATCAATATCCATATCCAGATAGGGGAAAAGCAGTTTGTCTTTCACCATTTGCCACATGATGCGGGTCATCTCGTCGCCATCCATTTCGACAAGAGTCGTTTTTACTTTGATTTTATTGGCCATAAAAAATATTAGCTCCAGATTAATTTGTTTTCAGCTGTGCACATTGAGAGCGCCGCCAGCTAAAATAATTTTCTTTTGTCTGGCGGATAATTGGCAGGCTACGGAAAACGAAGTGCCTTTTGTTTTATTTTGTATAAGCAGATCATTACCATCGGAAATGTTATTTCTTGCCGTGGTAATTTCTAACTCGTCTTGCTGATCAATTTTATCGTAATCGTCTGGGATGGTGAATGTCAGCGGCAGGATGCCGAAATTGATCAAATTAGCAGCGTGAATCCTCTCGAATGATTTGGCGATGACCGCGCGAACGCCCAGGTACATCGGGCATAAAGCGGCATGCTCCCGTGAAGAACCCTGACCGTATGAAAGTCCGGCAATAATAATATTATGCTTTCCCGATTTTTTGATCTGAGCGGCTCGTTTGGCAAATGAAGCATCGACGTTTTCAAAAACGAACTCGGAATACTTCGGAATATTGGAACGGTATTTCATCCGGGCTCCGGCCGGGATGATATGATCAGTTGTAATTTTATCGCCCAGCTTGATAGTTGCCGGCCCTTGAATAATATCCGGCAAAGGGGAATTTTTAGGAGGCGCGCCTATGTTTGGTCCGCGAAATACAGGAATTGATGCCAAAGCAGCATTCGGCCGGATAATCATGCTGTCGTCAATGATTAATTTTCCCCGTGTCTTTATCTCAGGGTAGTCCATTTTTAGATCGCGCGGATCGGTGAATCGCCCGGTAATGACAGCGGCCGCGGCAGTTTCCGGACTGACCAGATAAACATCGGCATCCATGGTTCCCGATCTGCCGGGAAAATTACGGTTCGATGTGCGCAAAGATACGGCGCCGGATTTAGGGCTTTGGCTGTTACCGATGCAAAAGCCGCAGGTATTTTCCATTAATCTGGCGCCTGCGGAAATTAAATCTGCAAGATAGCCATCGCGGGTGAGGTTATCCAGAACCTGTCGTGACCCCGGTGCTAAGATAAAACTGACATTGGGATGCGCCACCTTACCTTTTAGTATTCTGGCTGCTGTTGCTAAATCCTTGTATGAGGAATTGGTGCAGCTGCCCAGGCACACCTGATCAACAGCAATTTCTTCCATGCTCCTGACTGTGTCGACATTATCCGGACTGTGCGGCTTGGCAGTCATTGGTTGAATCATAGATAAGTCAATATCAACTATCCTGGCGTAGGATGCGTCTTTATCCGCGCAAAGCGGCGTAAAATCAGTTTCTCTTTGCTGAGATTTAAGAAATAGGCACGTCATCTTATCACTGGGGAAAATAGAAGTTGTGACACCGCATTCCGCGCCCATATTTGTTATTGTAGCGCGTTCGGGAACCGTGAGCAGGGCGGCTCCTTCACCGCCGTATTCGATTACCATACCGACATTTCCCCTGGTGGTAAAAATTTCCAATACCCGAAGAATAATGTCTTTGGCCGAAACCCATGGCGAGAGTTTGCCTTGCAGGTTAATTTTGACTACATTGGGACAGACCAGATAAAAAGGTTTACCGGCCATGGCCTGCGCGACATCCAGACCTCCCGCGCCGATCGCGATCATGCCTAACGCGCCGCATGTTGGTGTATGGCTATCCGATCCGATCAGCGTTTTTCCGGGTTTGCCGAATCTTTCCAAATGCACCTGATGACAAATGCCGTTTCCGGCGCGTGAAAGAACAACGCCGAATTTTTGCGCCACGCTCTGCAAATAGCGATGATCGTCCGCATTTTCAAAACCGATTTGAATCGTATTATGATCAATATAACTTACGGAAAGTTCGGTTTTTACCCTGGGTATATCCATGGCCTCAAACTGCAGATAGGCCATTGTTCCCGTGGCATCCTGTGTGAGCGTCTGATCGATGCGGATGCCGATTTCCTCGCCGGGCACAAGGCTGCCGAAAACCTTGTGCTCAGCTAGAATTTTTTCAACAATATTTTGACCCATTAATTAATCCTTGGGCAATAGAATAATGGCGATGCGGCGATTTTTCGCCCGCCCTTCAGCAGTTGAATTATCCGCCAGGGGCTGATATTCGCCAAAAGCAGTTGACGAAATAATCTTCGGATCAATGCCTTGCTGTTGCAAATATTTGGAAACATTGATAGCTCGTGCCGCGGAAAGTTCCCAGTTGGATGGATATACTTTAGCTAATTTACTGGTAATTTTTACATTATCCGTATGCCCCTCAATGCGGATATTTTTGTCTTTAACATTTTTCAATATTTCCACCACTCTCTTGAGCACAGCCAAACCTTCTTTTTTTACTGCCGCATCCCCGGAGGCAAAAAGAATTTTATCGACGACGTCCATAGTAAGTTTGCCCTTGAGTTCAGTGATGGTAACTTGTCCCTGAGAAATTTCACCTTTCATTTCCTGAAGTAATTCTTTATAGGTCTGGCTCGCAGCCTCAACTTCTTGAGACTTCTTCATCAGTTGCGCGACATTGTCCTTGAGTTTGGAGTTTTCCGCTTCCAGGTCAGCTATCTTTTGTCTTTTTTCCGCATCTGTTTTGGATAAGTCAGCAGTTTTAGATTTAAGATCTTTATTCAATTCATCCCGTTGACTCTTAACTATCGCAAGTTCATTGGATAAATTATCCGCTTCTTCCGTTTTTTTAATGTACTTACTTTCCGCAACTAAACAACCGCTGCAAAATAATGACATTACAAAAATGATGGCAAAAAGATGAATATTTTTTTTCATAGCCTCCTCCTCTTTAATAAGGTTGTTTTTATATACTATTCAACAAAACAATTAGTAAACCGGATAAACTTAACTAAATTCATATAATAAACTTTGTGGATAATCAACTGACAAATATGGCAGGAGAAAGTGACAGGGCTCTAAGTTAAACTCCATTATTTGATGAACAGATTTGTTTCCGGATCGAGATTAACCACCTTTATTGTTGTTATCAAGACCCTTTACCCTGACAGCGCACCGGAATCTTTTTTGAAAATAAGGTCTATCCAGAGAGTCAATGCGGACGACTTTACCCGTACGTGAGGCGTGAACGAATTCATTGTTACCAATATATATTCCCACATGTCCTATTGGCCTGCGTGTCCGGAAGAAAACGAGATCACCTTCCTCCAGTTCTTCTTTTTCGATAGTGACGCCTACAGTGGATTGTTCCCGGGCAGTGCGAGGTAACGTTATATCGAAAAGTTCATACATCTTGCGTACGTAAGAGGAACAGTCTATTCCTCTTACCGTAGAGCCGCCGAATCTATATGGCGCGCCTAAAAAACCGGTTGCCACTTTGATAAATAATTTCCTTTCATCGGCGCTTTTCCATTTTCCTAATAATTCTTCATTCTCTTTTTTTTCTTTTTCCAACCCGGCCAGATCGATATTTTCAGTAATGTCTTCCTCTTCATCATCATCCATATCATCCGTGACAGATTCTTTTTGAGCAGAATGATCTGGCTTGACCAAAACAAGTTTCCTTCCAATCCGTAAGCTGTTTGGTCGGACATTGTTCAGAACCATTATTCGTTTTACAGGAACTCCTGTTTTTATGGCGATTGCACCGAGAGTATCTCCGCTTTTGACGGTGTAATAAGATGATGCCTTTGATCTTGATTTTGCCTTATTAGGGGAAACAGCAGCGTCTCTTCCAAGAGGGATATCTAAAGTCTGCCGTGTTTTGAGCGTGTTACTTTGGAGGCCGTTAGCCTCCTTGATTTCCTTAACGCTGACGCCAAATTCTTTAGAAAGTGTATAGAGACTGTCACCTTTTTTTACTTCATATAGGCTAGCTAAAACATTGCTAACCAGGAATAATGATGAAAAGAGGAAAAACAATCCTGATAATATGAAAATCCGCCGTTTCAACATGAAGTATCTCCTTTTTTTGTTAGGGGCTCCCCATCTTGCTAATGGTGCACAGATTTTGTCTAAATACCGAGATATTAGTGGATAATTCACCGCACAAAGAAAAAAATTGATCTCCAGATACGTGCCGTTAACTTTGTGCCGTAGGCTATACTAAAAATAATTTTACCTGTCAAATTTATTTTGCAATATGCTTTAATGCGTTGTAGGAAGGCAGCACAAAAAATATGCAGGGGGAGTTATGCAATTTTGGAAAAAATCAATTATTATAGTTATGCTCTTGATTGCCGCTTACTTTATTGTCGATATCGGGCGCTATTTCATTTATCCCAATGTGGCTTATTTGAAAAAAAATCGTCCCGGGAAAACCGCTTTTATGGAATATCGGGAAGAAAGCTGGCAAAAAAAAGGAATAAATAGATCAATCAATACATCTTGGGTACCTCTTTCTGAAATATCTCCTTATGTTGTAAAGGCTGTGATTGTTGCGGAAGACGATAACTTCTGGTCGCATGACGGTTTTGATTATAATGCCATGCAAAAAGCGTTGCAAAAAGATATGAAAAAGAAAAAGTTTCAGGCTGGCGGAAGCACAATTTCTCAGCAACTGGCTAAAAATATGTATCTTTATCCCTCAAAGGTTCCGATTAGAAAGATCAAGGAAGCAATACTTACATGGAGGATAGAAAGGCAGCTGAGCAAAAGAAGAATAATCGAACTATACTTAAATGTGGCCGAATGGGGGGATGGGATTTTCGGTATCGAATTGGCAGCGCAAGCTAACTTCGGGAAACACGCGGCAAATTTGACTGCTCGTGAAGCGGCAGCTCTTGTAGTGATTTTGCCTAGTCCACGCCGTTATAAAATAGATGGCGAATCCGGATATGTAAAAGGCGAAGCGGAAAGGGTTTATCAAATTATGGTACGCCGTGGAATTGTAATACCTGAATATGATGACGTGATTAAGGCAGAAGATTAATTATTTGTGAAGATCCAATTCCGAAAGCGAAGCGTATCGGAATTTAGTCTCAAGTTAAGTAAGGATGTACAAAATAGCGATGAGTTTATGATAGTCACCCATCCGCTGAACGCACTTATTTGTCTTGGTTTACCGGAAACTGAAAATGGGCAATGTGAAGAATATATATTTTGCCTTAATCTTGTTTAGAATTCATACCTAGCATTTCATCTAAAAGTCAACAGTTTTTGATTTATAATTGAAGTGAGGATTACCACTTGTACTACATTTCAAACTACGGCTCCGAACAAACCCTGTCTTTCCCGTTCTTCTTTGCCTGGTACATGAGTTGGTCAACACGGTGCACAAAGGCCTTTATGTCTTCCTTTGGCTTGTACTGCCCAAGCCCGATGCTCATCGTCAAATGGACGTCTTGACCAGGCACTAGAGAGAAAGTTTCCTTCTTGACCTCTGTTCTGATTCTTTCAGCGGTAATTGCGGCAACCTTACCTGTGGTCATAGGCAGAATGACTGTAAATTCCTCGCCGCCATAACGATAGGCTGAATCCGTATGGCGTAAACATCTTTTGATCACCTGACCGAGTCGGGATAAGACCTGATCTCCATCAATATGGCCGTAAGTGTCGTTGAATATCTTGAAATTGTCTAGATCCAAGAGCAGAAGTGTCAAAGGTTGTCCATAGCGGTTTGACCTCTCTGTTTCGTTATTAAGCTGAGTGTAAAAATGCCGGGAATTGTAGAGATGGGTGAGACCATCTATAATACTAAGTTCAATATATCTTTTTTCACTCTCCTGCAGCTCTTCCTCTTTCTTATGTCTTTCTTCTATGTCCTGGATCAGAGCAGCTTCCGTATCGCCTCTTGTGATTTCGTAGTACATAGATAGGGCAACAACCCATAATATGAAAATGATGACATTAAGGTAGGCAACAGGAGGAAGATTTGGATGGGAGTTGATGAAAAGAATCACGCATATAGGGACTGTGAATGCACTAAAGAAAAAGCCCATCCTTGCGCCCAGCAGAAAAAAAGCGATCAGTGGTCCGAGGCCAGTCCAAATAAATATTGTCATGTGCGCCTGTTTAGTGCCGGATGCGATAACCCCGAATGTGAAACACATTATCACAAATATTTTACATGCCAACGCGAAATACTTTGGCTGTAAATAAACAAATAATAAAATCATTATACAAGAAATAAAGACAACAACTTCTACCGTTGGTATGATGAAAAGACC